>JABLTL010128983.1_pt1 | contig 199754 bp, 204 predicted proteins | sample 7160151 | NCBI WGS metagenome assembly JABLTL01 (sample SAMN14651223, study PRJNA627086) | human gut metagenome | isolation source: feces | host: Homo sapiens | reverse complement strand
TCTTGCTCTTAAAAATATAAATGACGTATTTTTTCCATAACGCAAAAAAGAGGACATCTTCTAAATTTCTTTAGAAAATGTCCTCTTAGCAGTTCATATTCGATTGAATCTTATTCTTTTCAGATTGTGTACTCTTTCATACTGATGTAAATGACTATGCCAAAATACGTCTTTTAATGCGTCCTTTGACGTACTCAAATGCCTCAACCCTGCATAAACACTAGGTCTATTTATCCAAGCTCTTCATCGTAGGGAAGAGAAGTACGTCACGGATTGCCTGTGAATCTGTAAGCAACATTACCAGACGGTCGATACCATAACCGATACCACCCGTTGGCGGCATACCGATCTCCAAAGCGTTCAGGAAATCTTCATCTGTATGCTCTGCCTCATCATCACCTGCGGCTGCATTTGCGTCCTGTGCGGCGAAACGCTCACGCTGATCGATTGGATCGTTCAGCTCGGAGTATGCATTACACATCTCCCATGTATTGATGAAAAGCTCGAAACGCTCTACCTTGCTTGGGTCTGAAGGTTTCTTCTTCGTAAGTGGAGAAATCTCGATTGGATGATCCATGATAAATGTTGGCTGGATCAGCTTCTCCTCACAGAACTCTTCGAAGAACAGATTGATAATATCGCCCTTCTTGTGACGATCCTCGTATTCGATATGATGCTCGTCTGCAAGCTTCTTCGCCTCTGCATCATCCGCTACCTGATCAAAGTCAATGCCTGTATATTTCTTGATTGCGTCATTCATCGTCAGACGCTCAAATGGCTTACCAAAATCGATTTCAATACCATTGTAAGAAATCTTTGTGCTGCCACATACCTTCTCTGCGAGGTAACGGAACATAGACTCTGTCAGTTCCATCATGCCCTCGTAATCAGTATATGCCTGATACAGCTCCATCAATGTGAACTCCGGATTGTGGCGGGTGTCAACACCCTCGTTACGGAATACACGACCGATCTCGAACACTCTTTCCAGTCCGCCCACGATCAGTCTCTTCAGATATAATTCCAGAGAGATACGAAGCTTTACATCTTCATTTAATGCATTGTAATGTGTCTCAAATGGTCTCGCTGCGGCACCACCTGCATTCGATACGAGCATTGGTGTCTCAACTTCCATGAAATCACGGTCTGCAAGGAAATTACGAATCTCCTTCAGGATCTGGGAACGCTTGATGAACACTGCCTTGCTTTCCTGATTCATGATCAGATCCACATATCTCTGACGATAACGCATATCCGTATCGGTCAGTCCGTGGAACTTCTCTGGAAGAATCTGCAAGGACTTTGACAGAAGTGTCATCTCCTCCGCATGAATGGAAATCTCTCCCGTCTTTGTACGGAATGCATATCCCTTCACACCATAAATATCTCCAATATCAGACTTCTTGAAATCTGCATAGCTTTCTTCGCCGATCTGGTCTCTTGCAACATAGACCTGAATATTTCCCTTCAAATCCTGAATGTTACAGAAAGATGCCTTACCCATAACACGCTTGAACATCATACGTCCGGCAATACTTACATGAATCGGAGAGCCATCCATGATTGTTCTTCTCTCATTGTAATCGTTTGCCAGAACTTCCTTCTTCTGCTCGTCATCCAGCCCCTCTACATCCGGTGTTGGTCTGCCTGCCAGAAGCTCTGCTTCATGCGCAATGTAAGTTTCCTTTACATCTTCACTGTGATTTGTCACATCATATTTCGTAATCTCAAATGGATCTTTTCCTGCTGCCTGCAGCTCTGCGAGCTTGTCGCGACGCACCTGCAACAGCTTGTTTGTATCCTGCTGCTTATTCTCTGCCACTTTTTAACTCTCTCTTTCTTATCGAATATCCAAAATACGGTAATCAAAGTTTCCGTCTGGTGCTTCCACTGTGACTGTCTCGCCTACACGTTTCTTCAAAATAGCCATGCCAAGTGGAGATTCATTGGAAAGCTTTCCTTCCAGAATATTGGACTCAGTAGAACCAACGATCTTGAATGTATTTACCTCATCCATATCGATATCCAGAATAGATACCTCAGAACCAAAGTTTACAACACCCTGCTCTACTTCTTCTTCGTCAGCAACCTCTGCATACTTCAGGATCTTCTCGATTTCTTCGATGCGAGCCTCGATATCTCTCTGCTCGTCCTTTGCAGCATCGTACTCGGCGTTCTCTGACAAGTCTCCTTGCTCTCTTGCTTCTTTGATCTTCTGTGCAATTTCCTGACGTCTATTTACCTTTAAGTCCTGTAACTCGTCCTCTAACTTACGAAGACCTTCTCTAGTCAACAGATTTTTCTTCTCAGCCATCTCTATTTTCCTTTCTTTCACGACATACTTGCCCAGACTTCTTCCGAGCATACATGCTTGAATTATATCGGATATTCCATCATATGTCAAACGTGATTTCTACTGTTTTACCAATATTTTTCTCCCTTTGTGTGCCGCTTATTGTGCCAAAAATCCGCAAAGCCATTTCTGACCTTGCGGATTCACATTTTTCTTTCCACTATTATTTCGCTTTACAACATCCGATTAGTGATGAAACAGACGGATTCCTGTAAATGCCATAACCATATCGTACTTGTCTGCACACTCGATTACAAGATCATCACGTACAGAACCACCCGGCTGTGCGATATACTTCACACCACTCTTCTTTGCACGCTCTACGTTATCAGAGAATGGGAAGAATGCATCAGAGCCAAGGGTTACGTCGGTATTTCCATCGAGCCATGCGCGCTTCTCCTCGCGTGTAAATACCGGTGGCTTTACCTTGAAACGCTTCTGCCATTCGCCCTCGCGAAGTACATCCTCATACTCATCACCGATGTAGACATCGATTGCATTGTCACGGTCTGCACGTCCAAGGGAATCTACAAACTGCAGATTCAGAACCTGTGGTGCCTGACGGAGATACCAGTTATCTGCCTTCTGTCCGGCAAGTCTTGTACAATGTACACGGGACTGCTGTCCAGCACCGATACCGATTGCCTGTCCGTTCTTCACGTAACATACAGAATTTGACTGTGTATATTTCAGTGTGATCAGAGCAATCTTCATATCATTCTTTGCAGATTCCGGAAGATCCTTGTTCTTTGTCACAATGTTTGAAAGAAGTTCATCGTTGATTGGAAGCTCATTTCTTCCCTGCTCAAATGTGATACCATATACCTGCTTATGCTCGATTGGAGCTGGTACATAGGAAGGATCGATCTGAATAATATTGTAATTGCCCTTTTTCTTCTGCATCAGAAGCTCGATTGCCTCGTCTGTATAACCCGGTGCAATTACGCCATCGGATACCTCACGCTTGATGAGTCTTGCTGTATCCTTATCACACACATCGGAAAGTGCAATGAAATCACCGAAGGAAGACATACGGTCAGCGCCTCTTGCTCTCGCATAGGCACATGCCAGTGGAGAAAGCTCGCCGAGATCATCTACCCAGTAGATCTTCGCCAATGTATCGTCAAGCGGAAGTCCCACAGCCGCACCTGCCGGAGATACATGCTTGAAGGAAGTTGCTGCCGGAAGTCCGGTTGCTTCTTTCAGCTCCTTTACAAGTTGCCAGCCATTAAATGCATCCAAAAAGTTGATATAGCCCGGCTTACCATTGATTACCTTGACCGGAAGCTCGCTTCCATCCTCCATGTAGATACGGGATGGTTTCTGATTCGGGTTACATCCATACTTAAGCATAATTTCGTTTGCCATGATTTTTCATCCTCCGCTTTCTTAGACTCTGTCGTATTTATTGATAATCTTTGATGTTGCCTTACCTGTCTCGATATCGATATAGCGAACAAACAAAGATACCTTGTTATCCTCATTCAAAGAGTTCCACAGCATATCGGTAAATGCATCCATATCATCCGGGATTGCAACCAGCTTCGGCTCACCCTCAAAGCTTGGAAGTGGATTGCCATCACCCATATAGGTGTGAATGAAATGTCCGGTTCCCGGAAGTGGATTTGTATAAGAGAATGTAAATCTCTCACAGCAATCCGGATTTCCGTCTGCGGATTTTAAGATGGACATTGCATAATTATACGAACCATTCTCCACATGCATGATACCGGAAATACGTGGTGTATAATTTGGTGCATCATCCTCATATTCTCGCGTGCGTAAAGACTGCTCAAATGTCTGCTGTTTATCCATCAGCTCGTAAATCGTATCGGTCTGATCTCCATTTGTCACAATCGTCTTGTTGCCTAATACACGCACTGGTGCATAGATGATCAGATGTGGATCAGTCAGCTTGGAAGGATCTGCTGCCTCTGTTCTTATGCCATCCTCTGTCTCTGTAAATACACGGTTCCGTGAATTCACGCTGCGTCCCATAATGAAATATGCAGTTACCGCTTTCTTGCCATCCTGTGACTTTCCGATCACGATACCTCTGCCCGGGTACGCGTTACCCTTCAATTCTTCTTCCAATGAAATCATCTTCACGCTCTTCGCTCCTCCTCTTGAATGTTTATCTAATAACAATTTGGCAATACCAACAATTTTATACGTCACAGACATTACATGATTCTACGCAGACACGCTCTCGCTCACTTCCACACGCAGCAGACACTAAACTCCCTGCACCTTCATACTTTCGGTGCAGCTCGTTAAGTGCTGGCGTGTTCCAATGGTCTGCTTACGAATCAGTAAATGCCTGTGACGTAATATACTCATTTATTCATTGCCAAATTGTAATCCACCTATTCATTTTTCAATCCGTCTTCGCTCAGGTTACCTTGTGGGCCGAGTTAGTCAGCGCCGTTGGTAACATCCCCGCTTCCATCTAAGGAAATCGGGTTACCAAGTACAGTCGGCTCCGGTTTGATAAATGTCATAACAAAGTCCTTGCTGATTGCCAGATACTCGCGGATATTCCGGATGGTCTGTCCACCGTAGTTAATCGGTGCTGCCGCCACTCCATATGCATCCATACCGAGATTCTTGGCATTGTAGACCGCACGTGTCAAATGATATTTCTGCGTGACGATCACAACTTTTTCCGCGCCAAAGATTGCTCTGGCACGGTACATACTCTCATAAGTAGAAAATCCCGCATGATCCAGGAAAATATCCTCCGACGGAACGCCCTGCTTGATCGCATAGTTCTTCATGACACTGACTTCGTTATAATATTCGCTGCCGTGGTCACCACTCATCAGTATCTTCGGTGCACAGCCTGCCTTGTAAAGTGCAATCCCCTCATCCAATCGATCCCGCAGCATCGGACTCGGTGTATCTCCATTCTTTACAGATGCCCCAAGAATGATAATACAATCCACATCCGAAAGTGCAGTTGCGTCCTCCTCTTTCAGCAGACGGGGATTCACATCATGTTTAACATAGATATAGATTCCTGTCAACCCAAGAAGGATCAGCAGCGCACACGCAATCAGGAACACAAATATATTCCTGATTGCCCGCACAAATCCGCCTTTTTTCTTATCTGCTTTTTTCTTACTCATATCTTTCTGCCATTATTTCGTCGTCTTTTTTTCTACTGACTTATTTTCTGTGGAAGTCTTTGCCACAGCCGCTTTCTTTGCAGTCGGCTTCTTTGCTGCTGTTGACTTCTTCGCCGTTGTCGCCTTCTTCGGCTCCGGCTTTTTCTCAATTGCTGCTGTCGCAGGTGCATCCACAACAGCCTGTTTCTTGTCTACATAATCGTATCTGAATACCATCATGGAAAGCGGTGCGATATCAATGCTGATCGCATACGGCATACGATCACACTTTTCTTCAAATGCCTTTACCTTACCGTTTTTCGTACCGGAACCGCCGTAGATCTTCGCATCCGAATTGATGATCTCCTCATACTCGGTCAGGCAAGGCACTCCAATCCAGTAATCCTTACGCTCTACCGGAACGAAATTGCATACGAACAACAACTGATCCTTCACCGTCTTTCCACGACGCACAAACGCGATAATACTTGTATTTGCATCATCGACCTTGGTCCACTCGAATCCCATCTGATTGTTGTCATTGTAGTAGCATGCGTCATAGGTTGTATACATATGGTTCAGATCTGCCACCCATTTCTGCATCTTCTTATGCAGAGGCTGATCTAATAAGAACCAGTCAAGACTTCTTGCCTCACTCCACTCACGAAGCTGTCCGAACTCCTGTCCCATGAACAAAAGCTTCTTGCCCGGATGTCCATACATAAATCCATAAGCCGTACGCAGGTTTGCGAACTTATCCTTCTCGACGCCCGGCATCTTATTGAGCATTGAGCACTTGAGATGTACCACCTCATCGTGTGAAATCACAAGCACATAATTCTCTGCATATGTATATGACAGGCTGAATGTCAGTCGGTTGTGATTAAATGAACGGAAATACGGATCCATCTTCATATACTCTAAGAAGTCATTCATCCATCCCATATTCCACTTGTACAGGAAGCCAAGTCCCTTCATGCTTGCCGGTGCTGTGACACCTGCCCATGCCGTAGACTCTTCCGCAATCAGGAACGCGCCCGGATTGCGCTCTTCCATAACCGTATTGATCTTGCGGAGCAGTTCGATTGCATCGTAATTCTCATTTCCGCCGTCTTTATTCGGCAGCCACTGTCCATCCTGTTTTCCGTAATCCAGATACAACATAGAAGCGACCGCATCCACACGCAATGCATCCACATGGAATTTCTCCACCCAGAACAACGCATTGGCTGTTAAGAAGTTAGAGACCTCATTTCTTCCAAAATCAAAGATATAGGTTCCCCAGTCCGGATGTTCGCCGCGTCTTGAATCCGGATGCTCATAAAGCGGCATGCCATCAAATCTTCCAAGTCCGTGCGCATCTCTCGGGAAATGTGCCGGTACCCAGTCTAAGATCACACCGATGCCGTTTGCATGCATATGATCTACAAAATACATGAAATCCTCCGGCGAGCCATAACGGCTGGTCGGCGCATAATAATTCGTTACCTGATATCCCCATGATCCGTCAAATGGATACTCTGCAATACCCATCAGCTCGACATGCGTATATCCCATCTTCTTTACATAATCGCAAAGCATCTTTGCAAGCTCGCGGTAGGTGTAGAATCCAAAATCCGAATCCTCAATTTTCTTCTTCCAGGAGCCAAGGTGACACTCATAGATTGCCATCGGTTTTTTCAGTTCTGTCTCACGTGTCTGCTGCTTCCGGTTGTCAATCCAGCCGGTATCCTTCCACTTATATCCGGTCAGGTCCGCAACCACGTTCGCATTGTCCGGTCTCACCTGACACTGGTTTCCATATGGATCTGCCTTGTATAAGATTTCACCGTCTCTTGTCAGAATCTGATATTTGTAGACAGCCCCCGGAGCTACATCCGGGATAAACAGCTCATAGATACCGGAGGTCTGCATCATCTGCATCGGGTTGAGTGCGCCATCCCACATGTTAAAATCACCTACGACACTGACACGTCTCGCATGCGGTGCCCATACTGCGAAGTATGTTCCCTTCACACCATCGATCGTCATCGGATGCGCACCAAACTTTTCGTAGACATCATAGTGCTTGCCCTCTGCAAAAAGATATGTGTCAAACTCTGTGATCTGTGAGTCAAACGCGTATGCATCGGCAGTCACAACCGTTGTACCATCCTGATAGGTTGTCTCGATGCGGTATTTTGTTCCCTTATATTTCTTCTTTGCACTGTAAAATCCATAGAAGCCCTCTGCCAGACATTCCATCTCCTCACGGTTTTTGCCTGTCGGAGATACGACGCAGACTTTCTCTGCATATGGACGATATACGGTGATCACCTGTCCATCGCCATAAACATGGTTTCCAAGCAGATGCTTCGGTGCATTGATAACCCCATTTTTCAATTCATCGTACAAAATCCAGTTTACCCAATCTTCCAGTCGTTTGTTCATATTTTGTAACCCTCCTTAAAAATATCCTTCTCTAAATCTAAAACCGGTGTGGCCGCCCCGCCAGACGGACACACACACGAATCATCACAAACACAAAAATCTCCGCTGCAACTATGCCAAGATATAGCAACGCCAGATTCCTTGCAAAGGTTTCCGGCAGAATCTTACACAGCACATCTCCGGAAGAAAAATAACCATAATCGCCACGGAATATCATATTCCGAAGTCCTGCATAGACCTCTCTTTTTGATGTCACGATCCGCAGCATCAAAAGCGCCACCAGACACGCGCCGCCTGCACTTCCATAAAAACACGGCATCGTCTCCCGCCTGCGCCAAAGCCTGCGAAAACTGTATATCATCCCAGCCAGCGATGCAAGGGATAAAATCCATGCGAACCGGTAATACCCTTTCAATCGGTTCAGCTGATGCACATTTTCGTCCGATAATTCATATCCTGCAATCCTGTATTTTCCTGTAAAAAAACGACAATACGAATCTGCAATCTGTCCGTAGTAAAGCTCTGCCTCTGCCTTGCTGATCTCCACGGTCACACCGTTACGGTAGTCCGTCGAAGACAGCCGGTACACACTTCGGTTAAACGCCAGCAGGCACACAGCAAAGCTCAAAATAAACACCGCAATGCAGACACTCGCCAGCCATTGAAACTTTCTATATTCTTCTCTTTTCATAATAATTGATTACTATCTTTTTCCTGTAAAATCTTAAAAACCTATAAGCTTATTTATTTTACCATTTCCGCCCTGCAAAGTAAAGAAACCATTTTATAAATGCGTCCAATATCGCTGGAATTCTGCGTCATTTTTGCCTTGCGTCATATGCTGTTTTCCTCTATAATAATAGTAGTTTTTTATACAGCATGAGGTGGTGGGGCGATAATGGCATCAAGCAATTTTGTAAATGGAAATGACGTGGCTACATTTGTCTTGGAGACAGATGCACCATACAATATTTTAGACTTTGACCAGGGGCTTTGTACAATGACCGGATACTCTCCGCGTGAATTGTCCAAGAAGATCTGTACCCTGGATAATCTGTTATATGTGGAGGATTTCACAGAAGTGATCGCCTCCATGAACTATCAGTTAAGTATCTCGAATCTGATCAGTATCCAGCATCGGATCGTGACGAAGAGCGGTACGGTGCTTACGGTTCTTTGCAATGGACAGGCATTTTCTTTGAACGATGGTCGTGACGTATTACAGTGCGTTTTTACCGATATCACGAATCTGGAAAATGCAGCGAACGAGACCGTCCGTGCCAAGACCGATCTGGAGATTTTCGCAAATACCGTTCCGAGCGGCGTGAGCAAGCATCTGCTCGACAACAATCTCTCTCTTTTATGGGCAAATAATTTCTTTTATGATATGTGTGGCTACTCTGAGCATGATTACAAGGAGAAGTTCGGCAAGAGCACACTGCAGCTCGTATTGAGTGAGGATCTGGCGCTTGTGATTGACGCACTCGCTGACCTGACGGAAAACGAGGAGAATTCCAAGATCATGAACTTCCGTATCCAGTGTGCGGATGGCAATATCAAATGGGTCAATGCAGTCATCGCCCGCTCCGGTTCCGAGGAACAAGGCTTCCCGGTTGTAAACCTCGTTATGTCAGATATTACAAGTCTGAAGATTGCAGAGACAAAGGCAATGCTTGAAGAGCAGAAATATCTGATCATCTCTGATATCTCTGAGGAACTTCCTTACGAATATGATATTGCAACCGATACGATCACCTTTGCCGAGAAGTTCAACCATATCTTTGAAGGTGAATCTGTGATTGAGAACCCGACCGAAAATATGCTCAAGATGGGACTCGTCTCTTACGATACACAGTCCGCGATCGAAGAGCTGTTTTATCTGGCAAAAGCCGGCACAGAATATCATTCGACAGAGTTCAAATTAAATACGAAAAATGGTGGCTTCCAGTGGTACTTCTCCACATTCTCCACCATCTACGACGAGGAGGGAACGCCGCTTCGTGTCGTTGGTCTGCTCCGGAACATCCACGCCCAGAAGGTGGAACAGCAAAAGCTGCTGATCCGTGCAGAGACTGATCAGATGACCGGACTTTACAACAAGGCGACAACCGAGAGCAAAATTCAGGCATCCCTGCGTGAACTAAACGGAAACAGCTATCAGGTTCTGATGTTGGTCGATATTGATGATTTCAAGAAGATCAATGATACATTTGGACATTTGAAGGGTGACGAAGTCATCGTCGACATCGCAAAGGCGCTGCAGGAATTCAAAGGCGATTACGGCATTGCCGGGCGTCTCGGCGGCGACGAATTCTGCGTATTTTTATCCAATGTGTTAGATACCCAGCTTGCAAGCGAAAAAGCCGTTATGATCGCCGATCGTCTGCGTGAGCTGTACCAGCGTGACTGCAAGGTCACACTCAGTATCGGTATCGCCGCAACGAACCAGCAGATTCCATATAACGTCCTGCTGGAAAATGCAGATACCGCCCTGTATCAGGCGAAGTTAAACGGCAAGAACGGCTACTTCTTCTATGCCGATGATATGGAACGTGGGAAGTACGAAAATGATCGTTCCGAGCCGATAGCAAAAGAAACAGGAACCTCTGCTCTTTTAGATTCCCTGCTTTCTACACTGTTTGCCAGCACCAACACCTACACTGCGATCGAACAGGCAATGGCAATCGTAGGCGAGCACTACGCCATCGATAAGATCAGCATCTGGGAATACAGCTACAACAAGAGCTTCGTTGACTGTACGCATCAATGGTGCAAAAAGGGAATCAACAACGATATGACGCTCCGCCAGCATACGCCTGCTGCGATTCTGGAGGAATTATCTGCGATGGGAACGGACGGCATTACCTATTCCTCCGATACATCTTTGATCAAGACAAACACCGCAAGCATGAACCCGTATGCGGAAGGCATCCGCAAGCTCATGCAGTGCGATATCAATACAAACGGCAAACGGATTGGCTTTATCAGCTTCTATTCCATGGACAAAGACGTCACATGGAACGCGCAGACATTGACCGCATTTAAGCAGATCTTCCGCCTGTTCGGAGAAGCGATCAAGACAAAACAGGCAAACCGTGCGATGTCATTGCTGCGTGATGACACGATCAAGGCGTTTGATCTCGTACAGAATCCGATGGTCGTTGTCGACAAGGATTCCTACGACGTCATGTATTTCAACGAATGTGCGCGGGAATATTTTCCAAAACTTGCTTTAAACAGCAAATGCTACGCCTGCCTGCAGCAGGAAAGCGGGCCTTGCCGCGATTGTCCGGTACATAAGATCTCTGACAGTAATCCAACTGTTGGCTGCATCAAGCACAATCGCACACTTGACGAGCCGCTGGATGTCCATATGACAACGATCAACTGGAGTTCCGGCAGCCATACATTTTTGGTTTCAACCTCCGCACACAAGGAGACAAAGGCAGAACAGCTCCGCAAGGAACTCGAGCAGAACATCAACATCGAAAAACGCATTGCCGAGGCTTCTTACCGCGATATTGTAACCGGATATGGAAACTTCGAGAAGTTCAAGGTCGATGCACAGGCAATCTTAAACGACAACCCGGACACCGATTATGTTATGTTCTACTTTAACATCAAGAACTTCAAATACATCAACGAAACCTATGGTCATAATGTGGGCGATCAGACGCTCAAGGCAGTCGCAGATGTATTGAACAAATATATGCAGGAAGGTGAGACATTTGCCCGTGTCATCAGCGATACTTACATCATGCTGATTCACTACAAGGCAGAAGATCAGTTTATGTCCATCTTCAACAACATCAAGGCAGAGGTGCATGATGCATGCCTTGCCATTCAGGATCGGTTCGTCGTAGACTTCACGACCGGAATTCTGATTATCGACGAAACAATGCACAGCTACAGCATCAACCGCTTAGTCGACCGTGCAATGATGGCTGGCAAGTCCATCGATGCTTCAACCGGCGTATCGTATGCATTCTATGATGACGAGTACCACAAGAAGGTATTGAACGATGCACAGCTTGAGAACAGCATCCACGGTGCCCTTGAGAACAACGAATTCTGTGCATATGTACAGCCAAAGTACGATATTGCATCGAAGAGCCTGATCGGTGGGGAACTTCTGGTGCGCTGGTTATCTCCTTCCAAGGGATTTTTGGAACCGGCAGCCTTTATCCCATCCTTCGAGAAGAACGGTTTCATCTATCAGATTGACTGTTTCATGCTCGAGCAGGCTTGTAAGTCCATCCGCCGGTATCTCGATTCCGACATCTACGTCATTCCGTTCTCCGTGAACCTGTCACGGGTAACGCTGGCGCATCCGGACTTCCTGTCAAAGGTACAGGAGATCGTCGAGAAGTACTACATTCCACATCATTATCTGGAATTCGAAATCACCGAGAGTATTTTCTCTGAGAATTACTCACAGATGATCGATGTGTTGAACAAGCTGAAATCGATGGATTTCATCATCAACATGGACGATTTTGGAACTGGCTACTCTTCCCTTACACTGCTCAAGGATCTGCCGATCGATGTCATCAAGCTTGACCATGATTTCTTGTCCCGGTCAACGACAAACGACAAAAATGCAATCAGCATCCTGCGCAGTATCATCGAGATGGCACACACCCTCGATATCCGCGTTGTCAGCGAAGGCATCGAGACTGTCGAACAGCTGGAAATGCTCAGTTCAATCAACTGTGAAATCGGTCAGGGCTTCCTGTTTGCAAAACCTATGCCAATCGCAGATTACGATAAGATGATCCAGGACTATTCTGCAAGCTAAAATTTAGGTTTTTACGGGTTTTTTCATCAAAAAGTATTGACAGAAAAATGGCTTTTTGCTATTCTATGGTTTGTGTGTGAACACAATTAGAAATTTTCACTGGTCCAATCTGTCTAGTGGTGTGGACGGATTGTTCGTGTCTTGACCAAAGTGATAATTATATAAACTTAAACTATTATAATATTTTATGGAGGTGTCAGGTTTGGCTAATATCAAATCCGCAAAGAAGAGAATTCTTGTTATCGAGACAAAGACTTTAAGAAACAAAATGATCAAGTCTAAGATTAAGACTTTAGTTAAGAAGGTTGAGGCTGCTATCGAGGCAAACGATAAGGCTGCTGCAGAAGCTGCACTTCAGGTTGCTACATCCGAGATCAGCAAGGCTGCTTCAAAGGGAATCTACCACAAGAACAACGCTTCAAGAAAGATTTCCCGTTTAACACTTGCTGTTAACAAGCTTGCTTAATTATTTTATTGATAAATATATTTTAACCCAAAGAAAAAGACGCTTTCCGCGTCTTTTTCTTTTTCGTGTGTTTTCTTTTTTACTTTCCTGTCTGCAATGTATGTTTCTTCAGATAGCTGTGCAACACCCATTTTTCCGGGATTCGTTTTAACACAATCTGAATCTCCTCGTGCTTTGCAATCGGCTGTACTAAGATGCTGTAAAGTTGCGCATTGTTTGCACCCCAGATATCAGTAAAGATCTGGTCTCCGACAAACAACGTATTCGTCCGGTCAGTACCAAGCTTCTGCATTGCCTGCACATATCCTCTGGCTGACGGTTTTCCTGCCTTATATACATAAGTTGCTCCAACCTGTTCATTGAAGGATTTTACACGTTCCTCATCGTTATTTGACACGAAGCAGACACCATATCCCATATCCTTTAATTTCTGTATCAATGCCTTTGCACGCGCATTGGCAGGTGCATCATGTTCCACCAGTGTATTGTCAACATCGAACAGTACCGCGCGGTATCCTTTGTCATAGAATGCCTGAAAATCAATATGATAGGTACTGTCGTAATATTCGTTTGGAAAAAATCTCTGAAACATATCGTGTTCTCCTAAGTCTTTATTCGTCTGTTTTCTAATACCGGTTAGACAGTTTATTCCGCATGAAAAAATTCATACACATTCTTCGCAACGGACTCTGGAATTCCCGGCACTTCTGCAAGCTCGCTGATTGTCGCTTCCCTGATCTTCCGTATCTCACCGAAATATTTGAGCAGCTGCTTCCGCCGATTCTCACCTACCCCCGGTATCTCATCGAGCACGGAATGTACCTGATTTTTGCTGCGGAGCTGCCGGTGATATTCTATCGCGAAGCGGTGCGCTTCATCCTGCAGTGCCGTCACCATCAACATCGCTTCACTGCCCTTCGGGAACTTCACTTCCACATTATTATAATACAAGCCTCTTGTTCTGTGGTTATCATCTTTTACCATACCACACACTGGAATGTCAAGCCCCAGGCTATCCAATACCATCAATGCAACGTTTACCTGTCCTTTACCACCATCCATCATAATGACATCTGGCAAAACATCCATCTTCTCATCTGTGAATCGTCTCGACAGCACTTCCTTCATGGATGCATAATCATCCGGACCCGTTACCGTCCGCAGCCGGAATTTACGATACGCATTCTTCTTCGGCTTTCCCTGTTCAAACACAACCATCGACGCCACTGACAATACGCCAGAGATATTGGAGATATCAAACGCCTCCATCCGGTTCGCCGACGGAATTCCAAGAAGCTCCGCAATCTCATTTGCCGCTCCGATTGTCCGCTTCTCCTGCCGCTTCACACGTTCCATATCCTGCGCTAGTACCAATCTCGCATTTTCTGCCGCCAGATCCAAGATCTTTTTCTTGTCTCCCTTCTGCGGCACAACAATCTGCACCTTCGATTCGCGCCGTTCACTCAAATACGCCTCTAAGATTTGCTGTTCCTCCGGCACTTCCGGAACCAGAATTTCTCTCGGCAGATACGGTGTCCCCGAATAAAACTGCTTGATAAATGCCGCCAGCACCTCTGACAACCGTTCCTTGCTGTTGCCATTCATATGATGATTTTCCCGTCCAAGCAGTTTACCATCCCGCACGAAGAATACGGTCACGACAATATCCTTGTCGTTCGATGCACACGCGATAACATCCCGGTCTTCACCAGACGCCTTATTCATCTGCTGCTTATCCTCGATATGCCGGATACTCTCGATCAGATCCCGCGTCTCAGCCGCTTTCTCAAACTCCATTTCTTCCGCCTGCGCCCGCATCTGCTCCTGAAGTTCCGTCAATATCTCCTTGTAATTTCCATTCAGGAACGACAACGCCGCCTGCACCTGTCTGCCGTAATCCTCCTGACTGATCTTCCCATTGCAAGGTGCCTTACACTGCCCGATCTGGTAATACAGGCATGGGCGATCCTTGCCGATATCCTGCGGCAGTCTGCGGTTGCATGTACGCAGATGATAGAGCTTATTGATCAATTCCAGGATATCCTTGACTGCCCGTGCATTGGTGTATGGTCCGAAATATTTGGAATGATCCCGCTTCATAGAATGGCTGTATAAAAACCGTGGGAAAGCTTCCTCCACCGTCACGCGGATATACGGATAACCTTTGTCATCCGTCATCATCGTGTTATACTTCGGGCGGTACTCTTTGATCAGATTGCATTCCAGCACAAGTGCTTCCATCTCAGAGCTTGTCACGATATATTCAAAATACGCGATCTGCGACACCATTTTGGCAATCTTTGCAGATCCTCCGTGTCCATGTCCGGTCTGAAAATACTGCCGCACCCGGCTGTGCAGACTCACTGCCTTTCCCACATAAAGGATATCATCATTCTTGCTGTGCATGATATAGACACCCGGACTTTTCGGAAGCTTTTTCAGTTCCTCCTCCACGTCGAATATATACTGACTTTCCTCCGCGTTGTGGCTGGCACGATAAATATTCACATTGATTCGTTGTCTCTTCTCTGCCATGTTTCGATTGACTCCTGTTCTTTGCAGGTATTCAGAATAAAATTAGGAGGTATCCGTAAGATACCTCCCACTTTATAATAAAGGTTTTTTGTGGTCTGATTATAAAAGATCTGCACGAAGCTTCTTGATCACCGTCAATGTCTTGTTACGAAGCTCTTCTGCTTCATATAACTGCAGCATAGAGTTCTTATCCAGCTTTGCATCTACAACGGAATTCAACCAGTCATTTACATACGCCTGTACATACTTTACATTTGCATCGGACTTGTCCTTCAATGTCACGATGATGTTGTTCAGGTTCTCGATCACGGTTGGCTGAAGTGTTGTATTATTGTTCTGTGTCTGTGCACCCTCATCAGATAACTCGATAACCTTACCAGTCTTTGTGATGATAACCTTCTTGTTCGGAGAGGATTCTGAACGAGAAGAGCTTCCACCCTTTCTGTCAAGGAGCTTTTCTACTACCTTGATCAGGCATACAACACTGTATGTAGCTTCCTCTGGTGTCTGCTGATCATTTCCCTTGTCCTCATACTGGTTCCACAGCCACTCAGACTTCAGGAGCATCTCCTCTATCTTTGTGTCAGACAACAGCTTCTGCAGATCTGGATCCATCGCAGGTCCAGAATTCTTACCAAAGAACTTACCGCCAGACTGTGGTGCCTCTGCCTTCTTGTACTTTGCAGGAACTACAATCTCTGCGTAGGTCTTAATCAACTGCTTTTCAGCTACCTTTGGATCATAGTTATTATTAATAATATTGATTCTACCACTGTTCAAACCGTTGCAGATCATATCCTCTGCTGTCATAAATACGAGTGCCTTCTGGCGATCATCAATCATCTGCTTGATCTCGTAGTTTGTCTTAGACTTCTCAAGGATAGAATTCTTACGAACCTTAAACGCCTTAATCTTCTCCTTTACACTGAAGAACAGCTTGAGCAGAGAAGGATTCGCGTTAACATAATTTCCAATCCATGTAAGCTCTACATACTGATGCTCAATCTTGTTTGAGATCTCATATACATTGTAGCCATCAAAGATAACATTCAACGTTGTATAGAGTAAATCGAGAATCTCGTACTTTTCTTCCCATGACTTGTTGGAATTGTCCTGATTTACCAGATCCTTGATTCCACACTCATAGAACACCAGGTTATACTCGTACAAGCCTTCGAAGATATTGTGCTTGTCACTTAAGGAAGCACCTGCGCCAAGAATCTGCAGATTTTTCTTCATATTTGGCTCGTTCTCGATATAGAGATATACCTTTCTTACAAAGGAAGATACCTCTGCGATCAGTGTATCAATACGCTTGTTATAGATCTCCTGCTTAGAGATTGCATTGATCACACTTCTGCTCAGCACTGTTGTATCGGCTGCCGAATTCGTGTTGCGGATCAATTCCTTGAAGCTCTCATAGACTGACATATTGTCGATTGGAATATACTCTGCATTCAATCCATAAAACTCAAATGCCTTGTTGTATTCCTTGTTGTGAATATATGCGTTGAACAGTCCGATTGAGAACTGAATCTTATAATCATTTCCTACATGTGGGTCTTCTACTACATAATCAAACAATACTTCCAGATTGTTCATATATGCATCCGAATTTGCATTGTCCGCCGGAAGTCCCATCTCCATGATAACGTTGATCAGATCGAGATAACCCATAATTGCCTTATCAAAGTTCTTCGGTCTGTCATCATCCTCTAAAATCTGATAGCTCAGATTGATCAGCAATGGTGCAATACGCTCACCGATCAGACGCATCGCATCACCGAAGCACTCTCTCTGATACAGATAGATCAGCCAGATGCTGTAACGATAAATACCGGATGTGCTGATTGGAGCATCCACATCCAACGGATCGATATCGCCATATACAAACTTGAATAATGGTTCAATCCACTCTTCAATCTCATAACGTCCTGTCGCCTTGATGTTGGTGTCTACGAACTCACCCAACTCGTAAAGCTTTGTACACTGTGTCTTTACATCGTCATCAACCATCATATTCTTGAGGTCAAAATTACTATCCTTTAAATAGTCAATAACCAATGCATAAAATCCATCTTCTACCTGCTCATTCAGGAAACGAATCAACAGTCCTTTGTTATTTGATGCCGCAATTGTAAGGACATTGCTGTCTGATTCTGCGGTAATATTTGCTGGTAATGCCATTGCCATATACCCCCTTGTAATTAAATTTCACTACTTCGATTTTATAACAAAATACGAGGCAAAGTCAACCTTCGATTTGTCAATAATTCATAATTGGCATTGTGCATAATTGACAAAGCGTTTTCGACAAATGGAAACCTATTTTTTATCAAAATTGTACAATATTTCACAAATCATCAGACCTCAAAGCCTGCCATCCGAAGGATTGCCCGCGCATTTGTCGTTGTACATCTGCCATCGCGGATCTTATAGTCAAACCGCAGCTCATCTCCCTCATAATATTCCTGAAAATGATAGTTTACCGCCGGTGTCTGGTTCTTATCTGTAATGCTGCAAAGCTCAAAATCATGTGTAGAAACAACCGTCATGCAACGGCTGCCTGCGAGCTTCGTGATAACCTCCTTCGCACCGACGATACGGTCTGCGGAATTGGTTCCCTTGAAGATCTCATCGATCAGACAGAGCATTGGTTTTTCCTCTTTGCGGTAGACAGCCATCTCCTTGATGCGTAGAATCTCCGCATAGAAAGTGGAGATACCATGCGCCACATCGTCCTTTACCCGCATAGATGTAAAGATGCGCATATAAGATGCCTTCAATGTTTCTGCACAGACTGGTGCACCAAGATAAGCAAGTACCAGATTGATGGCAACCGTTCTTAAAAAGGTTGTCTTTCCAGACATATTTGATCCCGTGATAATCGTGATACCAGAGCCAAGTGTTACATCGTTGCCCTGTGCCTGATCTGGCAACAGCAATGGGTGATACAGATTCGTTCCCTCCAGATGCACCTCTGTCTCCGTATAATCAATCTGCCCTTCTCCAGTCTCCCGCACCATTCCCAGCACGGAAAAGCTCATCAGATCCTCCAACTCTGCGATCATGTCCGAGCATCCGGCAACCTGTGTTCCATATGTTTTCTTCCACCGTGAAACGACCGCTGCAAGCTGATAATCCCACAGGAAAAGTCCACACAGGATCTGATGTACTAATGGATTGAAAGAAATATTATATGCCTGACTGATTGCTTTTAATTTATGATACGCCCGGACCGCTCCGGTCGCCCCGCCTGCGCGCTGCTGCATCCTGGCAAGGACTTCGCTCTGAAATGCCTGTTCTGCGATCAAGGAGAGCATCACTTCGTATTCACCGCTCACGGTACTTGCGTAATAAACCGGCTGAATGATACCATCCGTCATGAACTTGGTCAGCCACGAAATGACAAGCAATGCCAGAAATCCAGCAAGTGGATATCCATAGGAAATCGTGCCAGTCAGGAACAACACCAGACTCACGATCTCACAGATTGGAAGCAAAAACCGTAATATATGTGCAAATACGGGGAGTTTTCCCTGTGCCACATCACCGCAAAAATCTTCAAATGCTTCCGCGTCAAACTTTTCTTTTTCCGCCTCCATCCTACGTCCGGCTGTCTCAAACTCTACGGCAAATTCCGGTTTCCCCGAAAGCTCTTTGATTGCAGCATGTCGCTGCTCCCGCTCCGCTTCCTCGATATACCGCGTTGTGAGATGGTCTGCAAATGTCTGTTTTCCCTTCTCTGTATGACAGACAGAAATCATCTGATACAGAGAATTCTCTCCAAGCAGATCAATATCTGCGGCAACACAATCGTCCTCGCGCAGATACACAGTTCCTTTCTCTTCGAACTTCCGCCAGCCATCGGTAAAACGATTGCAATACCGCCGGCAGACCTCCCATTTTTCTGTAAGCATCTCCTGTCGTTCTGCTACAACACTGTGCCATTTCACAAGTACTACAAAGCCGATCAGGAACAACACACCGGCGATCACCAGAAGCGTCGCATATGATTTTTCTTTTTCAGTAATTCCAATGATCAAGCCCGCCGCACCGATTAAAAATGTTAGTATTCGAAACGTGGAAATCCGGCTGAATAACCGGTCCGACTGTTCTTTTTGTTTTTGATAATCCAGCGTCCACTGTTCAAACTGCTTTCGATTCTCACTTACTATCCTCATGCTTTTTTTCTTCCTCTTTTTCCTCTTTTTTTCTCGTGATCACCATCTTGAAAAAGATTGCTACAAACACGCCTGCCGCAATGATGCTCAGGATTCCTAATGTAGTTTGGTCTAAGAAAACCAATGCTATTCCAACAAGCGCAATCAAAATCGCACAGGTAAGGAAATTCTTCTCGGATTCTTTTAAATTCTTCATTTTATATTACCCTCCGGTCTTTTTACTACAATCTAGTCTACCATATCCCACAGTGCAAGGCAAAGAAATAATTCTAAACTTTCTGTGAACCACAGATTTTCATTTGCTTTTTATTATTGCATGTATTAGAATAGTCTTTATATAATCGTGGTAAAATATAGATAATTATGGAAAAGGAGATTCAGACATGGGTAAGTTTTTTAAAGGTGTCGTAAAATTTTCAGTTGCTGCAGCCGCAGTTGGTGGTCTGTGCTATGCATTCAAGGACAAGATCAGAGAATCTAAGGTATATCAGGATAACAACGTTGATGAAAAGATCAACAAAGTAAAGACAACAATCAAGGACAAAATGCCAAAGATCTTTGATAACGAGGATGATATCGAAGAGGATGATCTGTTTGCAGATGATCTCGATCTTGAGATGGAAGATGCAAACCGTGATTACGTGACGATCAATCCAGATGATTCCGAGAAGTCAGAGGAAGCAGCTGCTGAGGAGCCTGTAGAAGAAGCAAAGGCTGAAGATGCTAACGCGGAGTAATTGCTGAGAATCCGGAAATAAAAAGTTCGATGAGACGATTCATGTTTCATCGAACTTTTTATTTTGGTTGCAAAGCGTAAATCCATGTTATGTATTGGCTTTGCACACTTGATCTATCTGTCTATTTTGCTGTCTGGTCTACAGTTTCACCAGCTTGCGCATGTCTTCATAAAATCCCGGGTACGAAATATCCACGCATTCAGCGCCGGTGATTTCTGTCTCGCCCTCTGCATTCATTGCAGCAACCGCAAAGCTCATCGCAACCCTGTGATCCAAATGGCTGTCGATCACTGCGCCGTGAAGCGGTCTGCCACCGCGGATGATCATACCATCTTCGGTCGCCTCGATATCTGCGCCCATCTTCTTCAGATTATCTACCATCACATCAATCCGGTTGGATTCCTTCACCTTCAGCTCCGTCGCATCTTTGATGATTGTCTCACCCTCTGCAAAGCAGGCAAGAATCGCAATCGCCGGAATCTCATCGATCAGAGTTGGGATTACCTCGCCTCCAACGACACAGCCTTTCAGATCCGAGGTGCGAACTGTCACATCAGCCGTTGGCTCTCCGATCTCGCCAGATGTCTTCTCAACTGTCACATCCGCTCCCATATCCGAAAGCACACGCAGGATACCATCTCGTGTCGGATTGATGCCTACATTTTTCACCGTTACACAGCTGTTCGGTGTAATCGCAGCCGCTACCAGAAAATATGTTGCCGAAGAAATGTCACCAGGCACAATTACTTTCTTTGCATACAGCTCGTCTGCTGGTTTTACATACACGCTCTTTCCTTCTGTACGGATATCCACGCCGAATTCTTCAAACATCAGCTCCGTATGGTTCCGACTTACTTCTGGTTCTGTCACAGATGTCTCGCCATCCGCATAAAGTCCTGCAAGCAGAATCGCTGATTTGACCTGTGCCGAAGCCACCGGCGAATCATAATGTATGCCATGCAAATTCGTTCCATGAATCTCAAGTGGTGTACAGTCATTTCCGCGTAAGCTCCGAATATCTGCACCCATCTGGGAAAGCGGCGTGATAATCCGCTTCATCGGACGTTTCTGAATCGACGCATCGCCATTGACCGTTGATACAAATGGCTGTGCCGCAAGGATTCCCGACATCAGACGTGTTGTCGTTCCGCTGTTTCCAACATCCAGAATCGAATCCGGTGCTTTCAAGCCTCTCAGGCCACGACCATGTACCAATACTTTGTCTCCGTTATTCTCGATCTCGACACCCATCTTACGAAAGCAGGCAATCGACGACAGGCAGTCAGCCCCTTGCAGGAATCCCTCTACCTCTGTGTTGCCCTTCGCAATCGAGCCAAGCATAATACTTCTGTGGGAAATGGACTTGTCTCCTGGTACTGTCACTTCGCCGGAGAGTCCATGAACTCTTGATAATTTCATAACCTTCTCTCTTTCTGCATGTCTAATATTATGTAATACGCATATTTAAGTCTTTTCAAATCCTGTATCTGTACACAGTTTTTGTTTTCATTTTCAAGTCTGAACGTCTCGCCATAAAAATCTACATCATTATAACACGGCTCATTTCCAGCAACAACCGATTTATGGATTGTTTTACACACATCCGCGGATTGTTTGCATATTAATTTACGTGTTATTTTGCCTCGATGCACATATAGGAAGCCGGATTACAATCACGGATTACATTTCTTACACGGGGTATATCCCATGTTCTCTAACTCCTCCACCGTTCCCTCATAGATCTGCTTGTTTTTCTCCTTCATCTGGCTGACACTCGAACAAGTCGGACGATGAATCTTCTTCGTGTTTGTGTTCAAAATATAGGTCTGTGCCGTTTCATTTTTATTGTCCCCCATTAGTTCTGAATTCGGTGTTTGTTCCTGTATTTCAGATTCCCAGCTTGTTCCATCCGCATAGTTGATCCCAATTCCCGGCTGTACATTATAGCAGTACACATGAAAACAAATTCCAGCTCCCTCATCCTCGACAGACCATCCTTCCATCTCCACGCCGTAAGCAACCAGATTATCCCCTTCAAAAATCGGTGTCACCCGGTACAGCACATGATTTCCAGTCTCTTTTACATATGCATCTACCTTTTCCTCAAACGGAAGCATCCCATCCACATTCAGGTATCTTGTCCCGGTAATCAGGTTCTTCTCATTTGCATTTTCACCGGCAAGACAGTACGCAATCAGATGGCAGCGATTGTAGAGATAATTCCCGTCGATCAGATCATTATACTTCACCGTGTGCCAGCCGCTTGGACGAACATTTCCGATTGTGCCCCGTTCTTCCGTCGGCTGTAATTCCGGGCAGATATTCGCATACGCCTGCCCGCAGCGTCCAAGCGAATCCAGATCACTATATCGTTCAAACGCTTCCGTACTCTTCTTTTCTTCCTCTGTAAAATCCGGCATATTATTCTCAAGCTGGATATACGACGTTCCGTCGTAAGCCGGAATGTCAGCAAGCGAAACTGGAGTTCCCGTCTGGATTGCACGCGGAAGCCCATTCTCCGATTGTGCATCTGGCTGCGAGTCTTTATCTCGCGTGTCAGGATTCTCCGTTATATCCTGCGCTTCTATGGCAGCCGTGGTCGTATCATTTGCCGTGTTCTGCCCAATTACACACCCCACTAGAGATAGTGCAACGAGCAGACAGACGACTATATATTTCAGAGTTGTTTTAATCTTTTTCATTGTAGTTTCCTCTCAATTTTTATTATACTTACCCCATCTCATATGCACAAGCCATACTTGGGCTTTTCTTGCTCTCTGCAGCTCCCCACACCCACCGCGTGGGTTTTCTCCTCTGGAAGCTTCTCTCTACGCCCATTTCACCAGTAAACCTTCATCCTGATACTTCATCTCTGGGTTTTTCCGACTCTCTCCCCAACTCCACACCCATCGCGTGGGTTTTCTCCTCTGGAAGCTTCTCTCTACGCCCATTTCACCAACAAAAGTTTCCTCCCAGCCTTGCAATCTCACTAGGAACTCTCTATACTACATACATGAACCACACATTTTCGAAACATACTATGATTTGGATATATATAGTTCTATCAGTATCTGGCAATATACATATGTTTGGAACTTAGAAGTTCTTGATGTTCTGTACATTCCCAGCAATGTTTGAACACGATGTTCAAACAAGCCGCCACTGAGCCACGGATGGCGAATTGGCGGCGGTTGCGTATGCTCTCAATACACCTTTTCAGAACATCTAGTACTTCTTAGTTTCAATACATCGTATAGTGACAGATGCTGATACAACTATATATCCAAATCACAGTATGTTTCACACTTTTCCAAAAGGAGATCATCACATGAAAACTTTATTGCGTTTCTTACAGAACGGCAAAACCCAATTCCATGTTGCCGCCCTTGCTAAAGAATATTTAGATGCGCATAACTTCACACAGATATCCGACCGGGAAAATCTCACCGAGCTCGCCGCTGGCAGATACTACCTTGCCCCATTTTCTTCGATCGTGATTCCGTTCGTCAAAGGCGCACAGAGCACACAGGTGCGCATCGCCTGCGCCCATACGGATTTCCCGATGCTCAAGGTAAAGCCGAACCCGGAATTAAAAAAGCTGGGATATCTGCAAATAAACGTGGAACCATACGGTGGACTTATCAAGGAAACATGGTTTGACCGTCCGCTCGGACTCGCAGGAAAAGTTATCCTCAAGGGCGACACAAGCTTCCACCCGGAAGTCCGTCTATTCGATTCCGAAAAACCGGTTGCTATCATCCCGAACCTTGCTCCGCATCTGAAACGTGGCGGCAAAGAAGAAGAACTGGATGTACAGAAGGAACTGATTCCGATTGTAGATATGGTCTCGCCCGCAGCAGATTCCCATTTTCTGCTTTCTTATGTGGCAGAAAAACTAAACATCTCTCCAGATGATATTTTAGACTTCGATCTGTACCTGTACATCTGCGATGCACCAACGACCGTCGGTATGAATGATGCATTTGTGACAAGTCCGCGTATCGACAATATCTCTTCGGTCTGTGCCATCCTAGAAGGACTGGCAAGTGCAGAGCCTTCCAATACACTCTGCATCGGCGCACTTTTTGATAATGAAGAAATCGGAAGCCGCTCCAAGCAGGGAGCTGACAGCACATTACTCTCCGATATCGTAAAACGCCTGGCTGCAGGCAGCCAGCTTTCACTGATTGAAGATGGATTTTATCTGTCCGTAGACGTCGCACATGCCACACATCCAAATTACAACGAGAAATCCGACATTACCAATACAGTTCTGCTCGGAAAAGGTGCTGTCCTGAAATCAAGTGCCAGTCAACGTTATGTATGTGACAGTGAAGCTGGTGCCTGCATCATTGACCTGTGCAACACAAATGGAATTGCCCTGCAGCGCACCGTCAACCGTTCCGGCATGCCGGGTGGGCAGACGCTTGGTCCGATCGTATCCTCCTACCTGCCAATGCGCGCGTGTGATATCGGTATTCCGGTTCTTGCCATGCACTCTGCAAGCGAGCTGATGCACAAGGATGACTACACTGCTTTAGCTGATCTGATCACTGCATTTTTCACGTCACCATAGCAAAAAAGGCTGCCACATCTGGCAGCCTTTTCATTTCCAATCAATCTGTTTTTACATTCAATCTAGTATTTATAGATCAACCGTTTCATCCAATCTTCAATGATGGAATCATTTGCGTTGGATATAACTTCCTTTGTATTGGCAGGATCATCCGTGATGATTCCATCCACATCCAGTAGCAACAGATCCTTGATGTCCGACTCATTGTTTACCGTCCATGCATAAATCTTCTTTCCCTTTGCGTGAATCCGACTTACCATGTTGTTACTAATATACGTATGTTTGATGCTGAATCCATCGATTCCCTGCATGCCTGCAAAATCGCCAAATGCCATCGTCATAATATAGAGCGTTGAGATATCCGGATCCAGTTCCTTTGCCTCGCGTAACGCCGCGACGCTCTGCGAGCCAAGCATGCACTGATCCACAAAATCATATTCATGCAACAGATCCACAATGCCCTGCACATAATTCTGATCAGTATCTGCCGGTTTTAACTCAATATTCAAGAATACATCATTTTCCTTGGCAAAAATCAGCACTTCCTCCAACGTCGGAATCCGCGTGCCATCATACGACCGGTCATAGGAGCTTCCGACATCCAGCTTGCTGATATAATCATAATCCACTTCACCGACCTTACGCTTGACATTCGCGGTCCGGTTCAGACTTTCATCATGCATGATTACATACACGCCATCCGCCGTCTGTCGTACATCCAACTCAATAATATCCGCACCTGCTTCCACTGCCTTTTCAAATGCAGGCATTGTATTCTCCGGTGCATTTCCGGCATCCCCGCGATGCGCTGTCACCGATGCATTCGTCGGATATGCAATACGAAAGGACATGTAATTGTTGGTTGACAGATACACATAACAGCCATTCAGTATCAGACCGAACGCAACAATAGAAGCCAAAAATGTACGCTGCTTCTTCCGTGAACGGCTCAGAAGAATCTTCTCCTCCCGCTCCTGAATCTTATTTACATGGAGTTTCTTGAACTCCTCATAATCCATATCGCCTTCACGTTCATAGAAATGTGCGCAGATATATGCATGAATCAGCGGCGTTGCAACTATGACAATCAACACATAAAGAATCACCGTCGCGACACGGAAGATTGTATCAATCACTGTCACAACCGTTTTGTTCGGAATCAGGTTAAGTACAACCTTCGAGATTCCCGCTGCAAATGCACCTTCCAGCAGCACCGCAATGACGGCAATCGCCAGATTTAATGAAATGACACCGATCATCATAAGTAATACATGCCGTTTCATCGCCTGTTTACTCATACGGCGTGCCTGCTTATAATTGACCTTATACAGGACAAAATAGTTGAGCGTAAAAATTTCTTTGAAGAAGGTCAGACAGAGCACAAGGTAGATGGCAAGCCCCCCCATCACTCCGAACTTATAATTCTTCAGAAAATGTGTCAAAAATTCCGGCAGCTTCAAGCCGAGCAACGTGCCTGACAATGTCAGCGAATATGTGAATGGCAGAACAAACAATACATAACCAAGTGTGAGCAGATTCTTCGGTGTCAGACTCCGGCAGGCATTTCCGATTCCATGCAGCAAAATATCCATCGGATTCAGCTTCTCGCGCCGCACCGACGCTTCCATACTGTAAATAATTCCCGACAGATTAATCAGTAGGAAAAATGCGATCAGAATCAAAATCAGCAGGAATGCCACATAGGTAATCGGCGACCGCATATACCGGTAGATCGTTCCGGATGACAGATACGAAACGCCTGCGATATCCATTGACACATTCAGCAGTCCATACATCGCCGGTATCAGAATTGCCAATGACAATACCCGGTAAACTATCTCAAAAAAAGCAATGGAGGAAAAGTTATACCGTAGCATCTTCACTGCCTGCTTCAAACGACTCATAACTTTTTCCTCCATTTCTTTGTTAATCTTTATACGATTATACCATCATATATCGTATTCTATTTTCTTATCAACGCCATTCTCCAATTTTATAAAATCAACATAGCATCTCCAAATGAGAAGAATCTGTACTTCTCCTCAACCGCAATCTTATATGCTTCAAGAATCTTCTCGCGGTCATACAATGCAGAAACCAGCATCAACAATGTGGATTCCGGCAAGTGGAAATTCGTAATCAGGCGGTCAACCACCTTGAATTTATATCCCGGATAGATAAAGATATCCGTCCATCCACTGCAGGCACGCACATGTCCGTTCTCATCTGCAACCGTCTCGAGCGTACGCGTGCTCGTTGTACCAACCGATACGATCTTGCCACCATTTGCCTTCGTCTCATTGATCGTATTGGCAGCTTCCTCATCAATCACATAGAACTCACTATGCATATGATGTTCTAAAATATTCTCCACCTTCACCGGACGGAACGTACCAAGTCCGACATGCAAGGTCACTCTTGCAATCTTGATGCCCTTCTCTTTGATCTGCGCCAGAAGTTCCTTCGTAAAATGCAAGCCTGCCGTCGGTGCTGCTGCCGAACCGGTATGTGTTGCATAGACCGTCTGATAACGATCCTTGTCCTCCAGACGGTGTGTAATATACGGTGGAAGCGGCATCTGTCCAAGCTCATCCAACACTTCCTCAAAAATTCCTTCGTATTCAAAACGGATCAGACGATTGCCCTCTTCAACAATGTCGATAACCTCGCCGACCAATTTGCCTTCACCAAAGGAAATACGCGCACCTACACGTGCCTTTTTCCCCGGCTTTACCAGCGTCTCCCAGACCTTATCATCGTGGCGCTTCAACAGCAGCACCTCAATGGATGCCCCTGTATCTTCCTTGACGCCAATCAGTCTGGCTGGAATGACCTTTGTATCATTGATAACCAGACAATCACCCGGATTTAAGTATTCGATCACATCCGAGAAATGTCGGTGTTCGATTCCTCCAGTCGCACGGTTCAACACCATAAGCCGGGAATCGCTTCGCTTCAGGAGCGGATCCTGTGCGATCAGCTCCTGTGGCAATTCATAATTAAAATCACTTAATTTCATTTCGTTCATATTTATCTGCTCCATAAAATTCTGCACGCAGAACTATGCTATTATGCACGGATCTCGATGCCCATCTTCGAAAGCTCTGCAAGAAGCTTCTCTACGACTGGATTAACATCCGCATCCGTCAAAGTCTTTGTCTTGTCACGGAATACGAGAGAGTACGCAACAGACTTCTTACCCGGTGCCACCTGTGCGCCCTCGTAAACGTCGAACAGCTTGTAGCTCTCTAACATCTTGCCTCCACACTTCTTGATGACCTTCTCGATTTCGCCAACAAATACACTCTTATCTACAACCAGTGCCAGATCTCGTGTAACGCTTGGGAACTTCGCGATACCTTCGTACTTTCTGTCAAATGTCGTAAGCATTGTAACTGTCTGCATATCCAGAACTGCGACATAGACTTCCTTCTTCATGCCATAGTTTTCAACAACCTCTGGATGAAGCTGTCCGAGATAACCAACCGAAAGCTTGCCTTTCGTGATATTTGCCTGACGTCCCGGATGTAAGAATGGATGCTCAGATGTTGGCTCGTAGTTGATCTCCTTTGCAAATCCAAGCTTCTCTGTCAGCTCTTCAATCACACCCTTCAGATCGAAGAAATCGCCCTCGCCGAACATACCAAGTGTCAGCATCATACGCTCATCCGGAAGCTCTGTCAATGGAAGTGCCTTCGGCAGATATACATTTGCAAGCTCATACAGTCTCGCATGTTTATTTCTACGGTTATAGTTTGTAGAAAGGGATGTCAGCATACCATTTAACGGAAGCGTTCTCATGATAGAGAAGTCCTCGCCAAGTGGGTTCATGATCTGGATTGCCTTTCTATATACGGAATCCTGTGGGATGAGCAGCTTGTCAAATACCTTCGGACTCTCGAACGAATAATGCATAGCTCCAGAGAAACCATCGCCCTCGACAATATTTCTTACGATATCATTTACACGCTCTGCATAGCTCTTCTTACCTGCAGTGGACTCGCCGTGTGGCAGAGTCGTCGGAATATTTGCATAGCCATAGAAACGTGCTACTTCCTCTGCAAGATCTGCCATACATTTCAAATCCTGACGGAAAGTAGGGATTGTCAGCATATTTGTCTTCTCGTCATAACGAAGCTCCAGCTTCTTGAAGATGGAAAGCATAACATCAGAAGAAATGTCTGTTCCGAGCAGCTTGTTCATCTTCTCCGGCTCAAACGGAAGTACAACCTCCTTGACCGGGTTTGGATATACATCCACCATACCGTCCACGACCTTACCACAGCCAAGTTCCTCGATCAGCTGGCAGGCACGGTTGATTGCCTGTTCTGCCAAGTTTGGATCAAGTCCCTTCACGAATTTTGCGGCTGCATCTGTCGCAAGACCGATTCGCTTTGTTGTCAGACGGATATTCGTACCGTCGAAGCAGGCTGCCTCGAACAACAATGTCTTGATGTCATCCGTAACCATAGAATTCTCACCACCCATGATACCGGCGATACCGATTTCCTTCTCGCCGTCACAGATCATCAGAACATCCTTGTCCATCTTACGTTCCTGTCCGTCGAGTGTCACAAATGTATCACCGTCATTGGCACGTTTTACAACGATTTTCTTGCCTGCGATCGTATCTAAGTCATACGCGTGCATTGGCTGACCGTACTCTTCCATAACATAGTTTGTAATATCAACCAGATTGTTGATCGAACGGATTCCCTGAGAAGCCAATCTCTCACGCATCCATTTTGGGGAAGGACCGATCTTCAAATCTGTCACAACTCTGGCTGTGTAACGTGGGCACAGATCCGGCGCCTGTACATCTACCGTAATGTAATCATTCACATCACCGCCGCTGCCCTGTACTTTTATCTCCGGCTCATGGAATTCCTTGTCAAATGTTGCTGCAGCCTCTCTTGCCATACCGATCATCGAGAAACAATCGACACGGTTCGATGTGATCTCGTACTCTACAACAGAATCATGCAGACCAAGTGCTGCGATCGCATCGTCGCCCGGCTTTACGCCTGACTCTTCCCCGAAAATGTAAATACCATACTCTGGTGCTTCCGGGTACAGATCTCTGGATGAACCAAGCTCTTCGATGGAGCACATCATACCATTACTCTCGATACCACGAAGCTTGCCCTTCTTGATCTTGATGCCGTCCTCCGGGAGTGGCTCGCCATCATGTCCGCCTGCAACCTTACCACCATCTAAGACAACCGGTACGAGGTCGCCTTCCTTTACATTTGGAGCACCTGTTACGATCTGGATTGTCTCAGCACCGATATTTACCTGACAGATAATGAGCTTATCTGCATCCGGGTGCTTCTCGATCTTCTCGATCTTACCAACTACTATTTTCTCTAAGTTCTTATCTTTCTTCTCGTATCCTTCTACATGGGAACCGGACAGTGTCATCGCGTCTACGAACTCCTGTACATCCACATCTAAATCAGGAACATATACTTTTAACCATGAAATCGGTGTATTCATCTTCTTACCTCCATCTTAGAACTGATTCAAAAATCTTGTGTCGTTTTCGTACAAGAGACGCATATCATCGATCTCGTACTTCAGAAGTGTGATACGCTCCAGTCCGATACCAAATGCGAATCCTGAATACTCTTCTGGATCAATGCCACACATTTCCAATACGTGTGGGTGAACCATACCACAACCAAGAATCTCAATCCAGCCACTGCCCTTACATACACGACAGCCCTTGCCACCACACTTGAAGCAAGTGATATCCACCTCTGCAGAAGGCTCTGTAAATGGGAAATGGTGCGGACGGAACTTCGTCTTTGTCTTCTCGCCGAAGAATTCCTTCGCGAACTGATCAAGTGTTCCCTTCAGATCTGCCATTGTGATTCCCTTGTCAACAACCAGTCCCTCAACCTGATGGAAAGATGGTGAATGAGTTGCATCTACTTCGTCAGAACGGAATACACGTCCCGGTGACAGAATACGGATTGGCAGTTTGCCCTGCTCCATGATTCTTGCCTGTACCGGTGATGTCTGTGTACGAAGCAGAATGTCCTTTGTGATATAGAATGTATCCTGCTCATCCTTTGCCGGATGGTTTGCAGGGATATTCAAAAGCTCAAAGTTGTATTTGTCATATTCGATTTCCGGTCCGGATACGATCTCATATCCCATACCGATAAATACACGCTCCAGATCTTCAAGCGCGATCTGGTTTGGATGTCTGTGTCCGTCGATCTTCTTCACACCCGGAAGTGTAACATCGATTGTCTCACGCTTCATCTTCTCTGCACGCATAGCAGAATTGATGGACTTCATCTTCTCCTCGAGCTTTGCCTCGATGTTTGCACGTGTCTCATTTACCATCTGTCCAACCTTCGGACGATCCTCCGGAGCCACATCCTTCATACTCTTCAATACCTGGGTTAATTCACCCTTCTTACCAAGGATCGACACCTTGATATCATTCAAGAGGTTGATATCCTGTGCCTCTGCGATCTTGGAAAGTGCCTGTTCTTTGATGCTTTGCAACTTTTCTTTCATTTCCTGTTTTCCTCCATGTTATACCAATTTCAGATGATTGCAAACCAGAAACACATCATACGAGCGATTCATAATTACCATTTCTACGCAGACACGCTCTCGCTCGGTTCATCACGCAGTGGTACTAAATTCACGACGATAAATCCGTCGTTCATTAAGTACCAGCGTGCTTCAAAGGTCTGCTTTAGAATTGGTAATTACGAATCACTCAATCCACATATTGGAACTGCAATCATCTGATATGTGTTTCTAACCAGTCATAAAAGGCAACAAAAAAACTTCGCCCTTGACTAGGGACGAAGTAATATCCGCGGTACCACCCTGATTCGACTGTGACAATCGCTCTCATTGTATGCGTAACGTACATAACACGACGAATCCTACTTTCCACTGCACCACGACAATGGTATGTTCAAATCCGCGACTCCAGTGTGAAAATGAGATCTTCCTCTACTGAACAGGGCTTGCAGCCATGACCCCGTCTCTCTGTCAGGTCTTGAAAATCCTTGTTGCACCTTCAACGTCTTTCTATTTATTATGTTCCTGCAGGTGCATCATCATTCAGTAAATGCATCTATCAAAAAACATTTTAGCACAATAAATAACTGTGTCAACCCCGAAAATGTAAACTGCTGAATCCTATTTTAGGTGTTTATTTTCGTATCCCAAGTTTTAGCACAAGTGCCTCCTGAAGAACCCCCGACACATTGATATGTGCCCTTTCTGCCTCTCGGTTTAACCAATTCGGAAGTGTCACATTGCGTCGTACAGATTTATTATCTAATTTTCTGCGATATTCATTAAAATCAACATCTATCAGTGTGACTGTTCCTTCCCCATCTCCATAAAATGTACCCTTTGATATATCTATATCTTTCAATTCTCTTGGATTCGGCAATTCTTTTCCCTGATCGTCATAATATATCCCCTTTACACCTATTGCGTCTCTCGCCATGTCAATTGCATTTACAATGCCAAATCCTTCTGTCAGTATTTCCAAGTCTGGCACTTCAATCAAAATCGTATTTTTCTCATCCTGTATTTTTGTAAATATAACTGGATACACCTGTTTCATAGTAATCATCTCCTCATCTACCGGGGATACTATATTATATTCCCCATTTTTTTATATTTGTCTTGCAAATCGAAATCCAATTGATTTTAACTTTCTTACCAATTCTCTCTGTTTCATCTCTTCTCCTTTGATTATACACATTATATACACATTGTAAAAATTTTGATTTTATATCACAAAATGTTTGAAAAACCGTATCATGGCATACATATATTTGTAAAGCGTAAGTTTGGAACATTTAGAAAAGCTGAGGAAATATGCGGGTTTGAGAGTAAAAAATTATTTTTAATTCTATAATTTTTGACATAAAAAAGGTGCACCTGCATCGTCAGGTACACCCTTTATTTTATCCATATATGATTACTTTCCCAGCAGCATCACGAAAAGTCCTACCGGCAGGGCGATCACCGCCTGCGTAAACATTCCGATCACCGCATATTTGATGTGATGCCAGTAATCGTGATAGGCATCGACCATATCCTCGGTTCCCGGAATTACCATTTTCTTGCTATGGCAAAACCAGAGGCAGTCCACAACCAGTGCATCAAACCACATTTCTGCCACCCACATGAGATAACCGTGCAGCCAGCCTGTGAAAAACGTGCGTGCTCCTCCGATATAATACGCCAATACCGTCTGCAAAACTATGTATCCGATAAAAAATCCAATCTTACCGATCGTTGCCTTTTTCATCAACTTGCCAGAGCTTTCCTCGATCAGTCCAAGCTCTCTGCATCGATTCTGTATTGCTTTTGGATACTCTTGTATCAATCCAAGTCTTCCTTTTTTTGCCATATTGATTCCGCAGATCGTAAATACCACGACATTAAAAATAATGATTTCCAAAACTATATTCATGCGTTCCATCCTCCATCATCTACATCATTATCCCCGAATCGCATCCACGCACGCATCGACCAACTCTTCTTCCCTGAAATCAATCTCATAAAACAAATCGGTCTCCGGTTCTGACAAAGTCAGCCGAAACAGTTCTCTGCCATTCTTTTCCTCCACCCGATTCTTGGACAGATACCGCACATCATCGAGGCGGATTACGTCCGTATGGAACCAATATGTTGCAACCAGAAAATTATCTGTCACATAGATTCCATGATAATGAAAATATAATTTATCGCGTAATTCTGTATTGAGCTGTTCGATCACAGCACTTCTACTCCCATAGGCACGCAGCTTCTTTGCCTGCGGATTCTTGTATGGCCGCATCCACAACCTTACAACATATGCCAGCACAAAGACATACAGCATCGACAACGCCGCAACAATAATATACGCAATCCCCGTATACACATATGGGAAATCCGGTTCACTGATGACATAAGAATCATAGAATCCATCTAAAATGTTCATCGGAACCTCTCCATTTTTTGACAATCCGGCTATGATATGATCTGTAACTACCTCGTCCTTTACGATACGTCCCTTCACTGTCCGCTTATCAATACTGTTTTGTGGCTGTTTTGTCTTAATAAGCAGAAACACCATATGATCATCTTCAAAGCAATAATAATAGGCACCCTTGATTTTGTTTTCCACCAGATAATTATATCCCGTGTAATACAGATTCTCCGCATTGTACCGGACACTTGTAGTGCCATCTGCATATAGCTGCGCAATCTGATCCTCAATCGGCTCAATCTTCGTAAGCTCATAACATTGCACCGCATGGAACAGCGAATAACGCACCCCCACAAAAATGAGTACAAGCAATAAGACCATGATAGGGAGCATCATCGCCAATGTATTTTTTATCATTATGATTTCAAACTTCTTGTGCTTCATCGAATCCTGTCGCCTTTTGTCAATTTTCTCTATCTTAACATTTAACGAACTTCCATTCAACTTTTTTTAACACTTCGCAGGCAGGCGCATAGTATAAACCATAAGAATTTTTAGCGGAGGCATCTCATGAGCGATTTGTCAGCTACACAGTGCGGTTGCGGCTGTGGAAATGGTTTTAACATCGGAAATGGCAGCAACTGTTCCTGCATCTGGATTATCATCCTGTTGTTATTGTGCGGTGGCTGTGGCGGCGGAGGATTCTGCGGTGGAAACGGTTGCGGTTGCGACAATGACTGTATCTGGATCATCCTGATTCTCCTCTTCTGCTGCGGAAATAACAATGGCGGCGGTTGCGGCTGCGGTTGTTAATAGAGGAATTCTTCGGGACTCCCTTGCAAGTTCACTTGTAAGGGAGTTTTTGTTATCTGTTGTATGACAGCGATTGCATCCTCTTCCTCCGGCTCATATTTTTACAGAGCCGCACATATATTAGACTAACAAGATTTCAGAGCATCCGCCATGCTGCATAATCATCCGCTCGATCAACTGATCCATGACGACTCCCTGTTTTTCTTAGAAGCCATGATTCCTTTTGTGGACTATGCCTACAAAAAACCGTTGATCCTCTTAATTAAATATCAGGAAATCCGCGCCTTGATGCAATGCTTCGACCACCCGGATTATGTCGCCTCCTGCGGGTTCGACTGTCACCCGGAAAGTTCCGAAGAAATGATGGAATGCATGTGCCGTTTCCTGCCGGGCGATTTTGCAGGCAATATCAAGAACATGCAGCAGATGCTCAAAATGATGCAGGTCATGCAGGCGATGAATGATTCTGGAGCACAGGAACCGCCACCAAATAATAATTGTGGAAATCCCTGTGATTTCCCGCCACAACCGGGCTGCGGTGCACCACCTCCGCCACCGGACTATGCGCCACGGCAGGACATTGGTAGAAATCCAGATCATAATTGCAACAACCAGTCAGGCAGGCACAAGGATCTTTATTCCAGCGTCATGGATATCCTGAATTCCCAATAAATAGAAAGGTTCTCCTATGTTTGAACAAAACCCGAAACTTCGAAACATCCATCCAACCAAATTACGAATTATCAACGAGATCAAAGAGCAGAGCAAATACCAGTCCGCCGAGGAGCTGCTGCCGCAGATTCTGCAGATCAATCAGGAATTAAAACGCCGAAACTTAAGTTTCACGAAAGAAGAATCCGCGTTGCTCCTTGAAGCAATGGAGGAAAGCATGTCCCCGGCGGAGCGTCAGAAATTCCAGATAATCAAATCTTTTTTCCTGTAACAAAAAACGGCTGCCTGACACGGTATAAAACCAATGTCAGACAACCGTTTTCTTTCTATTTCTTCAGCAAATATTACTTACATACAATATTTACAATCTTACCCGGTACGTAAATTTCTTTTACGATGTTGCCAGTCAGCTTATCAGCGACGATCTCCTTTGCACGGGCAAGTACGGCATCCTTATCCTCGTCCTTTCCAACAAGAACTGTGCCTCTTACCTTACCATTGACCTGTACACCAATCTCGATTGTTGCATCAACGGTCTTTTCTTCCTCGTACTGCGGCCATGCACTGACTGACAGGAAATCCTCATGTCCGAGAGACTCCCAGATTTCTTCTGTCAAATGTGGTGCAAATGGGCAGAGAAGCTTGATAAAGATCTCAAGCTGTTCTTTGCTCAGCTTACCAGCACTGTAAACAGTATTGGTCAGTGCCATCAAGGTTGCGATTGCTGTATTGAACTTTGTTTCCTCGATATCACTGCTTACCTTCTTGATTGCCTTGTGGAAGCTTACCTCCAAAGCATCTGTGGAAGGATCATCAGATACCATATCTGTCATACCTGCTACACGCTCCAAGAAACGCTTACATCCCTTTACAGAGCTGTCACTCCAAGGAGCTGCGGCTGCATAATCACCCATGAACAATACATATGTCCGGAGCGTATCTGCGCCGTAATCTTCTACGATGTCAAGTGGATCGATAACATTTCCCTTGGACTTACTCATCTTATCACCATCTGGTCCTAAGATCAGTCCCTGAATCGTACGCTTTGCATATGGCTCCGGTGTATTTACTTCGCCGAGGTCATACAGGAAACGATGCCAGAATCTGGAGTAGATCATATGTCTAGTTACATGCTCCATACCACCGTTGTACCAGTCAACCGGCATCCAGTAGTCGATCTTCTTACGATCTGCAAATGCCTTATCGTTGTTTGGATCAATATAACGCAGGAAATACCATGACGAACCTGCCCACTGTGGCATAGTATCCGTCTCACGCTTTGCATCACCGCCACACTTCGGACACTTGCAGTTTACATAGGAATCAATCTTTGCCAGTGGAGACTCACCGTCCTCACCCGGCTCGAAGTTCTTCACATCTGGAAGCTCCAGAGGAAGCTCCTCATATGGCACGGCTACGACACCACAGGATGGACAATGTACCAGAGGAATTGGCTCACCCCAATATCTCTGACGGTTGAATGCCCAGTCCTTCATCTTGAACTGTACGCCTGCTTCGCCAACACCCATCTTCTTGATTTCCTCAACCATGCGGGCGATGGAATCCTTCTTATTTGTAAATCCATTCAGGAACTCTGAGTTGATCATCTCACCGTCACCCGTATAAGCTTCCTTCGAGATATCGCCACCCTTGATAACCTGAATGATATCAATGCCAAATGCCTTTGCAAAATCATAGTCACGCTGGTCATGAGCCGGTACTGCCATGATCGCACCAGTACCATATCCCATCATAACGTAGTCAGCAATGAAGATCGGAATCTTCTTGCCGTTCATCGGGTTGATACCCATAAGACCTTCGATCTTCACACCTGTCTTATCCTTGACAAGCTGTGTACGCTCGAACTCGGTCTTCTTCTGGCATTCCGTACGGTATGCCTTGATGGCATCCATATTTGTAATCTTGTCAGCATATTTATCGATCAGCGGATGCTCCGGTGCGATAACCATGAAAGTTACACCGAACAATGTATCTGGTCTTGTTGTATAAATCTGAAGCTTCTCATCTGTTCCATCGACATCGAAGTTTACAAATGCACCAGTAGACTTACCAATCCAGTTTTCCTGCTGCTGCTTTACATTTGCAGGATAGTCGACATCCTTCAGACCCTGCAGAAGCTTATCTGCATATTCTGTAATCTTCAGATACCAAACCGTCTTCGACTTCTGTACAACCTCGCTGTGGCAGATATCACACTTACCTCCCTGACTGTCCTCGTTGGAAAGAACAACCTTACAGCTTGGACAATAGTTAACGAGTGCTGTATCACGGAATACAAGTCCCTTCTCGAACATCTTCAGGAAAATCCACTGTGTCCACTTGTAGAACTTCTCATCGGTTGTATCGATCACACGGCTCCAGTCAAACGAGAATCCAACCCGCTTCAACTGCTCGGTAAATCGCGCGATATTCTGATCTGTGATCTGACGCGGATGGGTACCTGTCTTGATTGCATAGTTCTCTGTTGGCAGACCAAATGCATCGAATCCGATTGGGAACAATACGTTGTAACCCTCCATACGACGCTTTCTGGATACGACTTCTACACTGGAATAAGCCTTGATATGTCCTACATGCATACCCGCTCCACTTGGATAAGGGAACTCTACTAATCCGTAGAATTTCTTCTTGTCTGAGAAGTCCTGTGCTTCAAACACCTTGGCATCTTCCCATTTTTTCTGCCATTTTTTCTCGATTACTTTGAAATTGTGTCTCATAATGTCTCCTTTTACTAAATCCGCCTCTTATACGAAACGGTTTAATTTATCATCATATTTATAATCCACAGCCGCAAGTTTTTGCTCGAGATCTTCTCTTGCAGTCCGGAATTGTAAACAAAAGCTGTCCAGATTGATGCCGTCATCACGCAGTCTCGTATTCACAAAGCTTAAGAGCATCATCGGATCCTTCGGTAAATTTTCGATTGCCATTATAACACCTCTCCGGTAATCAGCCAAGGGGCTGGTTGATTTACAAACATACTATCTTTGTTTGTCTTTGCCACATTGATCTGCAATACCTCCATATTTGAGATACCGTACTTATCAAAGAGTGGCTTGATGCCAGACAGGATATTTAACTCCAATGTATAGATGACAAACTGCATCTTCGGATTCTTCTTCAGCAGTCTCTGAATATCTTCTTCGAGATGCTTGTTCGCAACGATAAAGGAAAGTCTTGGTGTTGGAATCTTCGCCATAGATCCCTCGGATAAGTCTGGGATGATCTGGACGTTGTGCACGCCAAACTGCTTCACATTATCCTCCATCGTATCCTTGGCGCCCTTATCATTCTCCACACAGATGATTGCGCCATCACTTGCCACAAAAGCTGCCTCGATTGCGATACTCTCTGCATCAACTAAACAGATCGTATCCTGCGAATCCACACCGAGCAGACTCATGATGACGGCACGGATTTCCTTGCCAACATACTTGATCGGTCCCTTCGAGAACATCTCGTTGCGCATACCGATCCGGTACGATTCTCTTGTCTTCTCATTCAGAATGAAGATTACTGTCGGGCCTGTGATCTTTCGGTTGATCACCTCTTTGATCTTGACATGTTTTACCTGTCCTTCTTCCTCGATGCCAACCGCATACCACATATCATAATCGCCAAAGCCTGCCTCCCAGAAATCATAGAACAGATCCTCATGGGATTCATCTGCAAAAATCAGCACACGTTTGTGTCCTTCCACGGTCGGTATTACATTTTTCTGTTTTCCACAAATATCCAGAAGTTTGATCTTCTCCGGACTTACCTGCATCTCTTTTGAAAAATACTCCATCCAGTTTAAGATCTGCTTTGTTGCATAACTACCTTTTGCCATACTCGCTCCTCCTTGTCTCTCTATGTTTGTAACCCTTTATTTCTCGTCTTTCTCTGTTTCTTTTTTCTCTGCTTCCTTCGTCGCATTTTCATGCTTTTTCAGATGCATCTTCTCCATCCAGCGGCGGAACACCTGCTTCATCCGGCTTTCCCTCAATGTCTTTCGCTCATCGTGGCGCTCCTGGTAAATCGGCTCTCCAGTCTCCTCGTCGAATTTCTTCAAGCGGATATAATCGCCTGTGGCTGAAGATAAATCTTTCGCACGCAGCTTGTCCCGGAGCTGTACTGCGAAAAATGCATACAGACACGCAAATACCGGAACACCTAAGATCATACCTGCCACGCCGAACAGATCACCACCCACTAAGATTGCAAGCAATACCCAGATACCGGAGATTCCGGTTGCATCGCCTAAGATCAATGGTCCTAAGATATTGCCATCAAACTGCTGCAATACAATGATCCAGATGATAAATACCACGAACATGATTGGATCATCCATCAGTGCTAACAACGCACCCGGTACCGCTCCGATAAACGGTCCGAAGAATGGAATGATATTTGTCACACCGACAACCACACTGATCAGCACCGCATACCGCATGTGTACGGCTGAAGTAAATATAAAGCATATGATTCCAATGATACAGGAATCTAAGATCTTACCATTGATAAATCCGCCGAACACGACATTTGCATACGAGCATCCTTCCATGATCTTGTTACCTGTCTTCTTGGAGAACAGACAATAGATCACTTTCTTGCACTGCGCCAGCAGCACATCCTTGCTCATCAGCAGATAGATCATAACGATCAGACCGATCAGGAAATTCATGACTGCCTTGATTCCGACAACCACGCCGGAAGAAAGCGTTTTCACGATTGTGTCGAGGTTCGGCATGATCTTATCCTTCAGAATCGTAAACACATTATTTTCTGCATAATCAAGCACCTGTGACAACTTATCCTCAATCATCTGATTCTGTGCAAATACTTTTTTGATCCACGCCTCAGCTGAATTGATATAATCCTCTGTGCTGTTCACAAGATCTGTCAGACTCTCATACACACGTGGGATTACCAGCCACAACAATCCAACCAGCAATCCAAGGAACAAAAGCACCGTCAGAATCAAAGCCGGAACCTTCACCTTCTTATAAACCCTATCGTATTCCGCTTCTTTCTTAATCTTACAGATCAAAAAGGAAAGCCCACGCCGGATATAGATCATGATTGGATTCAACATAAATGCGATCACAAGTCCGATAATGATCGGTGTCATCGCAGAGACAACATTCCCGAGAAATCCGAAAATAGACTTCCACTGCTTTATGACTTCTGCAAACAAAATACATGCACAGCCAGCAAGTGCAAGCATAACCCCAAGTTGAAGAATATTTTTATTCCACTTATTTTTCACGCATCTGTCTCCTTCTACTCATACAATAATTACGATTTATTATAGCATTTTTAATTGGTAGAAACAACCTAATTCTTGTTGACACTCCCTATATTATTGACTAAAATATTTTCATATAATACGCAAAGGGGGGTATGCACAGATGTATCGGAATATCATCAACGACTTTGCTAACTGGTACGACCAGACAAAGCGCAAAATCTTATATGTAAAGGGCGCAAAGGGTGTCGGTAAAACATGGGCGGTTCGCGATTTTGCCACAGCCTTTTTCAAGCAGCAATGCTATATCAATCTGGCAGAAGATTCTGCCTGTCAGGATGCCATCGCCGGCGATTCCAATCTGGATCTGCTGCTGTCTCAACGTTTTCCGTTTGGAGACGCATCAGATTGTATTTTTATCTTTGACGAGGTACAGGCAGTGCCGGACTGCGCGGAATTTTTCTATGCTTTCCGCAAGAATCATCCAGATTACACCATCTGTCTGATCGCATCCTCGATGGAATTTACAGAGTTTGAATACAGTCACCCGGACGTTTTTGAGATCTTCCGCATGCGTCCGATGACCTTTGAAGAATATATGATTGCAAGCAAGGCACATCCTTTCATAGATGCAATTTCAAAGCATAAGGACACGCCGCTTACCAATCTTGAAATCGGCGCAATCACCTCTATGCTCCGGGAATACCTGTTAGTTGGCGGTATGCCGGGCGTAGTCCATGCGTATCTGAAGAACCGGGATCTGTCCATCATCCGTCCGATGCAGGAGGCACTGTTGGAAGACTATGTCCAGCTTATGAAACAGACTTACCCGGTCGCACTCTACCAGCGATGCAAGCGCATCTTCCGGAGTATCCCAGAGCAGCTTGCCCGTGAGAATAAGAAATTCATGTACAAATCCGTCGATTCCAATGCACGCAGCCGGGAATACGCTGAAGCAGCACAGGCTTTATGCAACCTCGGAATCGCCCGGAAACTGCCACGTCTGACATCTGGAAATCTTCCTTTGGAAGAGCATGTTGATTACAAATCCTTTGAGCTGTTCTTCATCGATCACGGTCTGCTCCGTGCCGCTTATGGACTTCCTATGAACGAGGAGATTGATGTGAACGATATCCTGGCAGAAAAATGTGGTGCGATTGCAGAGCAGTTTATCTTCCAGGAGTTAAGCTCCAAGATTCCTTATCTGTACTATTGGGTATCCGGCGCAACCGCGCGCGTTCCGTTTGTCTATGAAGGAGAAGATGCCCCGGTTCCGGTCGATATCCGTTTCGTCCCGAATTCAAAGGCACAGAATATTAAGACATTCCGAAGTAAAAATTCAAATACAAACATTGCAGTGAAAGTAAGCTTCAATCAGGTGTCTCTCGATGGAGACACCTTGAATATCCCAGCTTACGGTCTGTGGAACATGTAAGCTACTGCATCTCGATCAAACGGATGAAATCCTGATCGGATACAGCCTTACTGTAATACCACCCCTGCATAAAATGGCAGCCAATGTCGGCAAGGTGATCGCGCATCTCCGCGGTCTCCACGCCCTCTGCCACGATATGTAACTCTAATTCATTCAGCATACCGATCGTATGCTTCAACGTAATTCCAGCTTTCGTGCTCTTAAATGCATCCCAGATAATATACTTATCCAGTTTGATGATTGAAAATGGCATATGGTTGATATAATCAATATTCGCATAGCCAGAGCCGTAATCATCCAGAGAGAATTTAATTCCATACTGTACGAGATCCATGATATTTGCATTGACCGTATCCGCCATACTGATGGTCGCAGTCTCCGTAATCTCAATGTTAATCTGATTCGGACGCACATCGTATTTTTCCATGATCTGTTTTACCCGGTCTGAAAAATGCTGCTGCATCAGCTGCACCGGACTGATATTGACCTCGATGTACTCTACCGTCGTCTGCGCCAGCTTGAAATCATGAATAAACCGGCACACCTTATCCAGAATCACTTCTCCCATCTCAATAATCATACCGTTTCGCTCCGCGATCGGGATGAAATCCTCCGGTGATATCCAGCCAAGTTCTTCATCATGCAAGCGTACCAGTGCTTCGGCGGAGTTATAAACGCCCTTCTCCACCGAGAAGATCGGCTGATAATATACCATCAGCTCATCCCGGTCGAGTGCCTGCTTGACCGCCTTTTCAAACGCTTTGTCCTGTTTGATCTTGCCTAAATCGTAGTCCTTTGCATACGTGATTCTACCCTTTTGCAACCGCTTCGCCATTGACATAGAATAATCCATAACCTCGATCAGCTGTCCATATGCAGACGCATCTGTCGGACAATTCACACAACAGATGGATGCAGACATCATAATGCCTGCCTGATTCTCACTGTACCACGGATGGCGGAACCGCTCATGTACCGTCTGTGCCACCGCGTCAATCTGATCCAGATCCTTGTATAACACGATACAGAACTGGTCTGCGCCCAGACGGAACACCGTCTTGGCAAATGGAAGCGTCTCCATGAAAGCGCCGATCTGCCGAAGCAGATTATCTCCATTTTCAACGCCATAGGTCTTATTGATAAACTTGAAATCATCCATCGCAACGACTACGATTCCAAATGGTTTTTCGTTAATAAAAAAGGTGTGCAGATATTCGCCAAAAAAACGCCGGTTAAACTGCTTTGTCACCGTATCGATGACCGCATTTGGATTCTGCAGATAATAATAAATCGTCAGACAGACCGTTGCTGTCACAAAATTCAACAGCAATACATGTGTTTTTAACTGCAAAAAGACCGCTAACACAACAAGCAGCATATGAAACAGTACAACCATTGCCTTGGCAAACAATGTATGATTCACCCGGTGCAATGCCACGACCGAACTTGCCACAATTGCAGCTATCGCAACCGTGATCAGCGCCAGCACTCCATAGTCATAGGTATACTGCCAGCCTTCCGCCTCGTATACCCAATGGGTATATGGATTCGTCACCAGTGCAGCCACATCAACCACGCCACACAATGCCAGCATCCATTTGGCATGCAGCATCTGCTTTGCATTGATATGTACGATCTGTAACACATAGTACGCAAACAGCAGCGGAATCGCATTCAGCGCCAGATGCTGCAAGGTGCTTGTTACCCAGAATCCAACATTTCCTTCCGTGCCGGACATCTGTGCCAGCTTCGTGCTGACGATCTCCAGTCCCGTTGAAACAAAGACTGCGGCAAGTGCCACTAAAAATGTCCGGTGACTCGCAAGCGGTATTCTTTTTTCATGAAAATACCATATGATTATAATAAGCAGCAGATAAATCGCCGCATAATCATATGCCAGATCCCAATTCAACATAGGCACTCCCCGTTCCTAATAAACACTACCTTCCATCCATACATTCAAATCCAGTTCCTGTCCGATTCCTGCGATCGTGCCAGTTCCTGTATACTGCCAGCCAGAATACAGATATGGGAAATCCGGCTGATTCGCATAATGTGCCAGCCACAGCTTATAATCTCCCAGTCTTGTCATATCCAGCTTCTGTACAAACCAGTTCCGGTTCGAATAAATCATCGGTGTGTAGCCTGCGCTCTTCACGGTCTCGCAGAATCCGACAACGCCATCCGTCCGTGCATCATTAGAGAGGTCAGCGGTTCTCGCTCCGTCCGCATAGACCTCCTCTGTATCAATCACAACCGGCATATCGAGCGTATATGCAGATGCCAGATTCAGCGCAAACTGTGCTTCCTCCACACCTTCCTCGTAGCTGATCGCCTGGCTGTAAAAATAAATTCCTACCTTGATTCCGGCTGCTTTGGCGCCCTCTATATGCGTCTGAAACATCTCATCTGCCACCAGTTTGCCTTCCGAGCCATAGCCCCGGTATCCAACCCGGATAAATGCGATTGTAACGCCTGCCTGCTTCAACGCATCCCAATCCAGTTCTGCCTGATAGGAAGACACATCCACAGCAAGTTCAGACAGCCGGCTGCCATCTCCGGCATGGTATGCCATGATCGTGTTGTCGCCGTCCTCCATGTAGAAATTATCTGTCTGGAAATCGTTGCGCGGCACTTCCTTTACAATCTTATAAAATTCACAATTCGGAATATCGCCAACCAACACATAACTGGCTTTCGCAAACTGCCAGAAGTTCGTGTAGATCATCTGCGCTTCTGCGCCCGGTTGCAATGTCCATGTATACCCTTGTCCCGTCACAGGAACCGGCTTATATTTCTTGCTTTTTCCGATATTGACACCTATGACTACACCGATCAGGACAAGCACGAGTGCAATGGCGCCAACCAGTATCACATGTGGCCAGTATATCTCATAATCTCTTTTTTTCTGCTGTTCCATACTCATTGGTGAACCTTTCTTAACCTACTTCCTATCATATCACAAACGGGCATCTGACTCAACCGGAAACGCCTTATTTTTCGAGCGTTTTATTATATATACGCCGAGCACACACAGCCCGACTCCGCCGACAATCAACACCAGAGCCGGCACACCATTCTCTGAAAAAATCGGCAGGATACGTGCAATCTGTTTCGGATAAAATCCAGCTGTCACGGACAATGCATTGTTGAAAAAATGCATGAGCATGCCTGGCAGCAAACTCTCCGACTGTACTGCCACATAGCAGAGTGCCATACCGATCAGTGCTGTTGTCGGTGTCTGCACCAGATTCATATGATACAGCCCAAATATGATTGCCGCTGTCAGTATTGCCGCCCGCTTCTTCATCGTATGTTCCAGCGAAGATAACAGAAATCCCCGGAACAAAAGCTCCTCGCACACCGCCGGAAGCAGAGCAATTAGCAGCAGACAGACTCCATATCCATATGAATAGATCGCTTCCATAGATCCTGTCATACTCTCCGCGCTCTCCGGGAACAACATGCTTGTGATGCTTGTCAGGAGCATACCTACCAGAATTGTTCCCATCATCAGCACAAGTCCGCCAAACAGAAATCCCGGACGACAAAGCCGGATGCGAAATGTCTTTCGCATATCCTTCTTTGTATACCACGCCGTCAGAAGCGGAACCCCACCGACAATGCCCTGTGTGACAAGCAATCCAACAAGCATACTCTTCGCACTGGCAAAACCGCCGGCATAGATCATCAGCACAAGCACGACCGGCAGTACCAGACAGGCATCTCCAACCGATGGGACACCACCCTTGATCATATTGCTTCGGCGTTCAAAAATCTGCACATTTCCAGTTCCATCGCCAAACAAAATCGCTTCACTGTTGTAGAGCTTTCCAAGCACAAGCACTGCAATAATTCCGTATGCTACATTGCTGAACAGCACAATCGTAATCGATGAAAAACTGAACTTAAACGCCAGCAGATCCCGGATCAGCAGACAGATATTGGCAACCGGAACAAGTGCCATATTCCGGGTAAGTGTGACATTTGGCATAAACCCAATAAATGATGCAAACATCACAAGCAGCATAAGCGGCGTAATATAATTATTTGCCTCCTTGTAGGTCTTTGCAAATACGCAGAAACACATGGAAAGCGCACTGATCAAAACTGCAAAAGCAAGAATACACAGGCAGCAGACTAAGATTGCCGGAACGAATTTTGACACCTGTATTTTCGAAACCATACTGGTCGTCTGCGCCGCCAGTTTGTACAGATATACACCAATTCCGCCCATCGAAAGGACATTTAACAAAGCAGATGCCACGCCAATCGTTCCAACGGTCAGGAATTTACTGAAGATCAGTTCCTGATTCGTGACCGGCAGCGTCAATATCGTCTCAAGCGTTCCGCGCTCCCGCTCTCCGGCTGTCGTGTCGATCGCCGGGTACATCGTTCCCATCAGAAGACTCACAACAAGCATAAATGGCACGATCACACCGAGCAGACTTCCGGTCGTCTCCTCAGTACTCGCGCGGTCGTCGTCCTCTACCTCAAATGGATGTAACACCGTATCCGGGTCTAATCCTGCCGCCTCCAGACTCTGATTCGTCAGGGAATCCGAATACGCTGAGAGCACCTGTCTCACCTTCTGTTCCGCATAGCTGGAATTCGTAACCGAGGACAGATACGCGATATTATATCCAGTTCCATCTTCATTTTCATATACGATCGCATTGATCTTTTCTCCCCGCAGGATCATCGAAATATCTGCATCCATGACATTCAGATCGCACAGTTTGAAATGCAGCGTGTCATCATCCGGATGCAGAAACATCTCGACGAGCTCCGGATTCGTATCCATAAAATCAACCGCAATTTCATATGTCTGTGTATCCATCTGTGTTGTCACTTTTGACATCATGACCATACCGCCAACAAACATCAGCGGATAGATCAAAAGTGGCACGATCACCATCATAATGATCGTCTTTTTATCCCGGAGGACGTCTAATATTTCTTTCTTATACAGTTGTTTGATCACCTTGAAATTCATGACATTTCCTCCTTTCCTGCAGGTATCAGCTTTTTAAATGCATCCCGTAGATTCGTTGTTTCTGTCTGTGCATAGATCTCCGGCAGAGTCCCCTCTGCAATTACACGTCCATGCGCCAGCATCAAAATCCGGTCACACAGAAGTTCCGCTTCCTCCATGTAATGTGTGGAATAAAGCACTGCCTTTCCGCGCTCCTTCTCCGCCCGCATGAAATCAACAATCGCACTGCTGCTCACAATATCGAGTCCCAGAGTTGGCTCATCAAAAATATAGAGTTTCGGACTGTGGATCAGGCACCGGGAAATAGAAGCCCGCTGTGTCTGTCCGGTAGACAACTTCTCGATCCGGTTGTCGATAAAATCCTCCAGCGACAAAATCTGTGCAATCTCTTCAATCCGCGCCTGAATCACATTCTCCGGCAATCCGTAGATGTTCCCGGCAATCGTCAGCAGCTCCCGCGTGGAAAGTCTGCCATACAGCTTCGTATTGCCCGACAGATAGCCAATCTGCCGTTTGATCTCTGTCTGATCAGTGATAATCCGGTCGCCATCGGTATATCGGACTACCCCCTCCGTCGGCTGCATCAGACAGCCAAGCATCCGCAGCAGCGTCGTCTTTCCTGCACCATTTGGACCTAATACCCCGACGATCTCGCCCTCCTTTATGTGCAGACTTACATGATCGACCGCTGAAAATAATACCTTCTTATGCTTCTTCTCATTCTTTTCAAACTGTTTTACCAGATTTTCTGCCTCTAACATTCCTTCTCCTTTCCCAATTCATCCATACTATATGTTCCGTTTCAAAAAGAAAAAGGCTGTCCGGTTTCTGCACGGACAGCCTTAATATTTGTAATTGATCTTATATTCTTCACTGCCAAGCTTGACATGTATGATTCTGTGGTTATAACCAATCAGATTGTAACGGCACATTAATTTTGTAACCCAGCCCAGCTTCTTTGGTATCTCCAGATATCGAAAAATCGGCTGTTCGTCGATAATGCGGTAATCTGGCCGCCATGCACCAAACATCTGCGCAGCATTGTTTACTGAAAACCTCCGTTTTTTCCGTTTTTGTACGGTCTGACTATGTTTCCATGTGTTCGCCGTCGCATTCGCCAATGTGGATGATGCAGTGAATACCAGATGGGAACCTGGGAACAACGCCCGTATCTTCGCAATCAGGTCGCGCACCTCATTCTTATTCAAGTATGAAAATCCATCGTCACACACGAACATGACACCCTGATTCTGTTTACACCGGATCTCGTCTAACCACGAAAAATCCATCAGGCGCCGTCCAATCGTCTTCTCCCGCTCGCGCACGCCATACATCGCCCGCCGGACTGACATGATATTATGAGAATCTACGCTATACCACTGAATTCTTCCATTATCTACTCTGCCAAACATATTGTCCAGCCGGCATACCATATGTACAACCGTTCCACAAGGGAATTCCTCCGTAAACCGGCGCACCAGCGTATCGCAGGCACTCGCATCCGCTGCCATGCGGATATTCTGGTATTCACTGATATGTGGATTCAGTCTGGTAAAATCAAATTTGTGGTCATATATAAACCTAGACGCCCAGTCATCCTTGAAATATTCTGGATATTTCTTAGACCAGTCTGACATCATTTTCAAAGGATAGATCGCACGCAGCGACGTATCAAATGTTCCGTTGATACAGTCGATCAAAAAGCCCTGTGCTTTCTTGTACTCCTTTGTCTTATCGTAGATCATGAAATCTTCCGCTTCATCTTCAAATTCAAAGAACCGGATATTCACGCCAGCCTTCTTCGCTTTCTTATAAAACTCCCGCGCATAGCAGTGATACAAATCCTGCACCCCGGAAAACAGCACAACATCGTCACAGATATCGGTCATGTCTCCATAGTATGGACTGGTATACTCCGTCTTTACCGCATAATCACGCACCCAATAGGAGTTCAGGAACTCTTTGACATGCTCATTATAAAATGTCCACTTTGCATGCTTGGAATTCTCGATCAGTTCCTGCTCTAAGCTCTTATCAAAAAACTCGGTATCCATCATCGGCGACAGCAGATACAACTGATCCGGTTTGCGCAAGCCTTCCCGCCATGCCGCCATCGCAAGCGACAATGCCAGACCACCGCCAGCGCCACAGCCCATAAGCACCACGCGTTCCACGTCCTGTCCTTTCGTACAGTTCGCATACGCCGGTTCCAGCATCTGAAAAACTTCCCGGCAACAATGCTCCGGTGCAAGCGGATACATCGGCAGGAAAATTCCCGCATGACACGCAAGTGCTGTCTTCGCAAGGAACATCCATTCTGCAGGGTTCATCCGGAAACACAGCTTACTGGAATACAGATACATAATGTAAGTCCCATTAAATCCCTGTTTGGGCACGAGCCGATAGCATAACCGTCCCTCTTCGTGCAACTCGTCAATGTCAAACTGCTTCACAACAAATGGTGGAATTTTAAATTCGGCTTTTCTTTTACTGAGTTCCACCTGTCGCTTCAGATCTTCCGCACGCATCCTGTGAAATTTTGAAGATATCGCTTTTCCCATAGTACTTACTATTTTACCAAACTTATCCTATATGGGCAAGCTGTTTTCTATACCTCTTCTGCAGCCATCTTCCGCATCAAAAAAGGGATAGGCGATTGCCTATCCCTTTTGATGCGCTTGACGGCGCAAAAGCTGAACCTTTGCAACCGTCACCACTGACAGCGCCTTCCACCAGTTTGAGATCAACCTTGCAATTCTCTCCTGAGTAATTCATCACTAAAACCAGATGATCGTCGTCGTACAAATAGACGGAATTTAGGAACGTATCGACCAACATAATGCGGTACGCCTCGTCGTTTATATCTCCAGAGCGGAACCTCTCTAAAAAGTAGATAATTTGATCCCGCTCGAACTCTGGCTCTGCTAAGAGCTCGTGAGCTATTCCCTTTTCAATGTCCGCGCGATCAGCCTCCAGCTCCATGAGCCGGGTTTTTGTACTCGGGGTAATTATGCCGGCTTCAATGGCTGCCAGCATGTTGCTGATTGCTTTCTCGTTTTCTTTCTGCCGGATCTCCAGCGCATGAAGGCCGGACTGATCCTTTTCTCTTTTCTGGTACTCCATGACGCGATCGGCAATCTGCTCGATCAGTTCGTCGTTGTGTACGATCTTGACAAGCTCGCCGACAACAAGGTCCTCGATCCAGTCTTTAGGCACCGACTCCTTCTTGCAGCTCCGGCCGCGCTTGCGCTTCGTACATGAGTAATAGGCGTATGCTTTCCCGGTGTGGCTGGTGCCGCCGTCGCCTATCATCGGAGAACCACAAAGCCCGCAAAACAATTTTGTTGTAAGCAGGAAATTTTGCGCCTTGCCTCTGGCCGGTGCGTCGTGGTTTATTTTTAGCATTTTCTGAACCCTCTCAAATAGATCCCGATCGGTAATTATGGCCGGGATCCCATTCTCGACATAAATGTCCTCATACTCATAGACACCAATATATTTTTTATTCGATAGAATACGCCGGAGGCTGTTCTTGTTGAATTTACCGCCCCGGCTCGTCCGGTAGCCCTCTGAGTTTAGTCTCTCGTATATATCCTTCGCGCGCTCACCCTCGGCATACTCCTCGAAGATCCTGCGAACGATAGCGGCCTCGGCCTGATCTATCATATAGCGACCGTCTGGGCCGGTTTTCAACCCGAGGCAGGTCTTTCCCAGTGTTTTGAGCTCCAGCGCGCTGTCGTAGTTGCCGCGCTTCACGTTCTGGGCGAGGTTTTCGCTGTAATACTCAGCGTAGCCCTCCATTACTGACTCTAATATAATACCCTCCGGGCCGTCCGGTATGGTCTCTTTTGCGTAGAAAATACGGATCCCGTTCTTTTTGAGCTTATATTTATACATGGCTGAGTCGTACCGGTTCCGGGCGAAACGGTCCATTTTCCAGAGCAGCACGCAGTTAAAGCGGCCCTTCTCGCTGTCCTTCATCATTCTTTGAAAGTCCGGCCGCCGATCCACTCGCCCAGTCATTGCCTTGTCGATGTACTCGCCTATGACAATAATGCCGTGCTTTTTGGCGAACTCGTAGCAATCGCGGAGCTGTCCCTCGATAGACTCCTCACGCTGGCCGCTGCTGGAATATCTTGCGTATATGACCGCCCGTAATGGCTCTACGCCGCAGGAATTATCCGAGCCACCTCCTGCGGCATATTTTCGAGCCGTGTTTTTACTTGTCGGCATTATCCTGAGCGCCTGACTCTATTACAGTATAGCCGTAAGCTCTGGCAGTCTCGGCCGCTGCCTCCCGCTGCTCCTCCAGAGAAGCCTCTGCAAGATCGGGATCCGGCTGTCTGGTATACTCGGCAACCTTCAGACCAACCACCGCGCCAGTGCTGTCGGTGAATTTGTTACAACAGATCATAACCATGTCAATGATCCAGCCGAAGCCCAGACCGCCGACAGTGAAAATATAAAGGACTCCGGTGCCGACCTTGCCAACATAGAAGCGGTGAGCCCCAAAGAAGCCGAGGAACACACAGAGGGCAAGAGTTACCCACTTGTTTTTATTGGAAGCCACCACGGGGGCAGCAGGCGCCTCCTGAGAGGTGGAACCGGCAGCAGTCTGGCCCGTTTTCTTACTTGTGGAGTAGGAAAGCCCGGTACCCGGGATCCCCACCGTTGTTGTCACTCTGCCGCTGGTGCTGAATGTTTTCTTGAAACCCTTCGGGCCGATTGATATGCTTGCGCTCTTTGCGCTCAGGTTCAGGCGAACACCCGGCGCGATCTTTTTGCTCTTTCTAAATCTCATTCCCATATATAAGGACCTCCTTCGCTTTTATTGTAACCGATCATCGGCCGGAGTTCTGGGCCGGCCGCGTCGGTTATGTAAAATCAAGTTTTATAACATTTCCCTCTCGGGAAGTTCGGGGGCGTTTCTTGTGGTAATTTATGCCATTTTTTCGTTGTCCCCTTTTTCGTCCATACCTAAAGCCCTTAATACGATTTGTTTGTCGATCGTGTCGCTCTTTCTATACCTCAGTATGATCTCGCGCTCCTGATCGGTCAAATGTATGTCGGTCTTTTTAGGTGTGGGCGTTTCGTCGCCAAATACTCCGAGAATATTATCAACGCCGTACAGCTTGCACAATTTCAAAAATGTAAAAGCGTCCGGCTCCGACTTTCCTATCTCCCAAGAACCTAAAGTGCTTTTATTCTTTAGGCCCAGCTCGTCGGCGACTTGCTGCTGGGTAAAACCCTTGCTGTCTCGTAATTCTCTCAATTTACCCCCGAGCTCTTTGCTCGCCATGTCCTGTTCACCTCCTTCCTATACCAATATAACATGGAAATAGTCGCCGGTCAATTAAAAAGTTGAATATTTCAATCAAAAAGTGTTGACAATCGAATAATTCAACCGTATAATAAGCTCAAGGTTGAAATATTCAACCAAGGAGGTGAGAACATGAACGAATACATTGCCAAGTATCTGAAAGACAAAATCAACGAAACGGGTATCACTTACAGAAACGTATCAAAAAAGACCGGTATCGAGTACCAGCGCTTAATGAGAATATTCAACCAGAACGCAGTTATTTCAGCGTCCGAGCTTATTGCTCTTTGCAATGTTCTCGGAATTGAGCCGACAGTTTTCTACTCAGCAATGAGTCAGCAGGCTGCGGTATAGGAGGCCAACACATGAAAAGAAAAGACTACTACCCTACTTACATACCGCGCAAGTGGATCCACTTCGCTGAGCATGGCAGAAAATACCGGATCCGCAAGAAATACCGCAACCGGATCCTGCAAACCGTAAGCAGCCACCCCTCAGACTTTGAGACGGTCCTCTTTAATGTAATGCAGCACACAAGCCGCAGTGGAATAACTACCGCGGAATTTTGCCGAGACCTCACCGCCCCGCCGCTGCCCGATTATTTTAGAGACTGCTCCCCAGACGACGGCATACAGATCCCGGACGATATTCGACAACTCAGTGAGAAGCTCGAGGAGCTCAAAGAAATCATAGAGCGCACGCTCTCCCCAGTGTTCGACTGGATCAAAGAGCTGACCGGTAAAATTGTGAAGATTGTACGCGACGCGGTGGACCGTATCTGGTGCAATGATCGCCACTGGTGGTACATGGCAGAACACCACAAAAAGCGCCGGATCCGTAAGAAGTACAGAACCAAGATCAAACGCATGGCAAGAGACAGAGCCCGCAAGCTGCTCCACTCTCTCGGGTGTGATACCCAAGAGGAGCAGGACGACACCGAGGCCAGCGACGACGAGGAGGTCCCTTAATGGCAAGAAAGAACTCACAAGCGAGACAAGCAGCCTGCCGAATATGCGGCAAGGACTGGCAGATCAGCGCTCTGGCCGTTATCCCTCCGAGTGGGTACGTCTGCCCGGTGTGCGAAACCAAGCAGAGGAAGGAGCGACTTTATGGCAATGAAAACACTCAAAAGCGTGGGATCCAGAACCCCGCAAAATATCAACATCGAACTCGATACACTCCCGGAAAATGAGAGCGACGCGCTCTGCAGGACAATAATCAGCGGAATGTCGAGAGCGTTCGAGGATCCTGCCGTTATGGCAGACTATCAAAACTGGAAGAAACAGAGACAACAAAGAAAGGAGGCAGCAGCCCTATGAAATACATGGGAAGCAAGGCGAAAGTCGCCCGCTACATCGTGCCGATCATTCAGAAACAGATCGAGCGCTCCGGCTATGAGACTTATCTCGAGCCATTCTGCGGCGGCTGCAATGTGATCGACAAGATCGAAGCCCCGCAGCGGATCGCCAGCGATTGCAACAAGTACCTGATCGCCCTCATGCAGCACATTCAGGCAGGCGGCGAGCTCCCGGGCTACATCGAGCGCGAGGAATACGCCAAAGTCCGAGCCAACCGCGACGACTACCCGGAATGGTACGCAGGCTATGTCGGTTTTGTGGCTTCGTATAATGGCAGATTTTTCGACGGTGGCTACTCTGGCAAGACTCAGACAACCGGAGGGCTCCGGGACTATCAGGACGAGGGCCGGCGCAACATCGAGGCGCAGCGGGACAAGCTGAAGGACGTCATTTTCTTACATAAGGACTACCGGGCATGGAGCCCGACCGGGTGCGTCATTTACATGGATCCACCCTACGAGAACACAAAGCAGTATAAATCGGTTGAAATTTTCGACCACGCGGACTTCTGGAGAGTCGCACGGCTCTGGAGTCACGACAACATTGTACTAATCAGCGAGCAGGAAGCTCCTGACGACTTCGTGCCGGTGTGGATCCACAGCGTAACCCGCACCATGAACCAAAATAAGACGATAGCAGCCACCGAAAAGCTATTCGTTGCGAAGGAGGTGCTCGAGCGTGAGGAAATTGTTGCAGCAGTTTAAGAAAATTGTATTTTTCGATACTGAGACAACCGGCCTCGATCCTGAAAAGGATCAGATCATCGAGCTGGCTGCTGCTCTCGTAACCGAAAACGGCATAGAGCTCAAAATCGACGCTTTTTGCAAGCTGCCGGAGGGCGAAAAGATACCGAAGAAGATCGTCGAGCTGACTCATATCACCGACGACATGCTGGCAGATAAAGGGATCGACTACCGCGAAGCCTGCAGGATCTTCTGCAATATGCTCCACAGTGACAGCGAGGTGCTGCTGGTGGCTCACAATATCCAGTTTGACCTGCTTTTCATTCTGGAAATGTTCAAACGCTGCGGCATGGTTCCGAAAGCTCCAAAGCTCCGGGCGCTCGACTCCCTGACAGTATACAAGGACCGCGCGGCATACCCGCACAAGCTGGCGAACGCGATCGAGCACTACAGCCTCGCTGATAAAGTCCAGAACAGCCACAGAGCGATCGACGACGTTCTGGCGCTCTACGAGGTAACTAAGGCCATGAGTGAAGAACGGGACGACCTGACGGACTACATAGACCTTCTGGGCTACAACCCGAAGTACGGCATAACCGGCCGGAAATTGAGACAGATCACATACATGCCCCAGTCTTACAAACTCGGGTGCAGACTGCCGGATCTTATGAATGGAGGTGGATCTTGTGAGTAACGGCGTACTTATTACCCTGATTATTTGCGTAACGCTGGTAATTATCAGCTACAACAACAAAGGTGGAAAAGACAACGACAAAAAGTAAAGGAGGCGCGCAACACATGGCCGAAGAATACAGCCGCAAGGCGGTTTTTGAGATACTGGGCCAAGAGGTCCCAGACAAAGAAATGCAGCGGGCTGAGTCTTATGCAGACAGAAAGCTCGAGCGAGCCACAGAAATGCAGCCAGAGGACGCGGCGACGTACCGCTCCGGCTGGTACCGTGTTTTGCTGGTGGCCGATCTGGTGAAGCAGCTCGCCTTCCAAGACTTCACGCTCGCCCTCTGCGAGCTGAGAAATTACGAACCAAAAGGAGGCATACAGACCAATGCAAACACATGAGGACATAAAAAGGGCCAGACGCCCAGAACGTCTAGCCCAAGTGACCGCGAAGAAGGAGACGGTGCTCTCGCCTGAGCCCGTCCATAATTTCAAAGATCACAGAGAAATTATAGCACGAAAACACAGAAAAGCCAATAGGCGCCGCGAGGTTTTCCTTGCCAGACTGGCAGCAGGCGCCGCTCTGGTGCTCGTTGTGACCGTTACCGCGAGTCTGGTATCTTGCAGTAAGAAAAAAGAACCGGTAAACGCTCCGGCAGCAGAAACGACAGAAACACCGCAGGAGACTACTCTCATTATTCAGGACGAAACACAGCCGGACGGCTACTACTTCGCATATCTGACAGAGGACGGAGAACCTCACGCGGTAGATATGGAGGAGCTCGCGAGATCGTGGGCCTCTGAGGCCGGTTTTGAACTCCGGTACGAACTGACAGACGCCGAGCGCTACGAGGTGGCCCAGATCGTCACAGCAGAGGCCGAGGGCGAACCGCTGGCGGGTAAAATTGCAATTTGCCAGTGTATCCTGCAGGCATGTGAGGACGACGGGATCCGACCGGCAGAGGCAGCAGCCCGCTACTCCTATTCCAAGAAAAGACCGGAGCCGTCAGCGGAGGCAATGCAGGCCGTTCGGTATGTGTTTGACTTTGGAATGGCAGCAAGCACCGAGCCGATCAAATACTTTTACAATCCCGATCTTGTGGCGAGTAAGTTCCACGAGTCGCAGCGCTACATAATGACAATTAACAACCACCGCTTCTATGCGGAGAAAAAATAAGGAGGATCTTATCATGGCGGTATTAACACAGACAGTAACCACAGAGACAGCAATCAACTGGGAGGAACTGGCTCAGAAAATCAAGGACAACACCAGCGGCCTGAAGGTGGGCGACATTATTACAGAGAAAACCCTCGACGGCGAGGAAATGGATCTCGTAGTCGTTGACATGGGCCCGGGCTGGGCTCGCTTCGAGAGTAAGGACTGCCTGCCGGTAGAGGTTGCCTACAACCAGAACAACAGAAACGCCGGAGGCTTCGCAGACTCAGACGTCAAGCACTACTTAAACGAGGAAGTTTTCAACAGTCTACCGGAGGAGCTTCGCAATGTGATCGCCGAGGTTGAGCGTAAGCAGGAAAACGGCAAGAGCTCACTCTGCCGCCTCTTTTTACCCACCGAGTCGGAGCTGTTCGGGGACTGTTGCTATTCAGAGGACAACACATACAGCCAGATCGAATACTACAAGGACCGCCGCAACCGTATCAAGTGCAACAGAAAAGGAGGATCACCTGATTGGTACTGGACCGCTTCTGTCAGGAGTGGCGACTCGACTAATTGCGTGGGCGTCAACAACTACGGGAACCCCGACTACTGGAACGCCAGCGGCGAGCTTTACGTCCCGGTCTGCTTCGTAATTCAGTAAATCATAAATCCCGCCGCCTATGTGCGGCGGCATAAGGAGGAGAAACCACATGCAAGAAGAACAGAAAGAAACCGCAGCGGGCTCCCCGGTTGCCTCATTCCAGACGCGGCGGGACAAACCGATCGAGGTAATGAGCCTGCAGGAGAAATTCATCGAACTGCGGCGCCAGATCCCGAGGATTGAAAAGGGCCAGCACAGCGAGGAAGTTCCCTATAAGTTTGCAAAGATTGACGACGTCTGGAGAGCTATCACTCCCACGATGAATGAGCTCGGCGTCAACTTCGACATTATTCAGGAGGAAAACGCCCAAATTAAAACCATGAACACGCAGCACGGCGGCCTCATGTTCCTTTATGAGTCCGATCTGACAATGCGCTGGACCAATGCAGACAACGAGGACGACACCGACGAGGCCCAGACTCATGCAATCGCATGGAACGACGATCCGGCCAAAGCTAAAGGCAGCGCGTGGACCTATGCTATAAAATATTATCTTTTTGAAAAATTCAGCATTGACATGGGCGAGACTGATCCAGACATGAAGGGCAAGCCAAGCGCTCAAACGGCCTCACAGCCGGTCAGAAATGCCGCAGGCAACCAACAGAGCCAACAAGGCAATAAAACCGCTCAGAGCGGCCAGAATGGAGCCGAGAAAAAGCTCACAGCGGCCCAGCTCGACAGAATGTACCGGAAAGCTCAGGACGCCGGGCTCTCCAAAGAGCAGACAGACGGCAGGATCAATTATTTATACAGCAAGAAACCAGCCGACATGACTCGGGCAGAGTATGACGACATTTGCAAGCGCATGGACGACACAGCCAGAGAGCTGAGGAATGGAGGAAATAGACAGTGAACAAAGTCATTTTAATGGGGAGGCTCACCAGAGATCCCGAAGTACGATACACGCAAGGCAATGAGCCTATGGCGATAGCCCGCTACACTCTCGCCGTGGACCGCAGAGGCAGAAAAGACGGAGGCGAAGCAACTGCCGACTTTATCCAGTGCGTTGCCTTTAGAAACAACGCCGAATTTGCTGAGAAATACCTGAGACAAGGCACAAAGATCGCAATAACCGGCAGGATCCAGACGGGAAGCTACACCGACCGTGAGGGCCGCAAGGTATACACTACCGAGGTTGTTGTTGAGGAGGCCGAGTTTGCAGAAAGTAAGAACAAAAACAGCAACCAGCAGGAGCCTCCAACCGGTCCTGCAAGCGGCGACGGTTTTATGAATATACCGGAGGACGCAGACGATCAGCTCCCTTTTAATTGATTTTTGCCCTACCGGTCAACCGGTGGACGACCACCGGTTGACCGACAAACGACCAAAACAGAAAGACACGCCAAGAAAAAGGACGACCAAAAAAGGAAGGAGGAAACGCCGTGGCATGGTTGAAAATTTATCAATCAATTAGACAGCATAGAAAAATTTTAGACGCAGCCGACGCTCTCGAAATAGCTCCACCCTACATGATCGGGCTCCTGACTTCGTTCTGGCTCTGGGCTCTCGATAACGCCCCGGACGGCAACGTCTCGGAAATAAGCGCGCGAAATATAGCCCGCGCAGCACAATGGGACGGAGACGCCGACGAACTGCTGCAAGCCTTTATTTCTGCGGGCTTGTTGGATCAGGGCGACGAGGATCCTGCTACTCTCACGATCCACGACTGGGAGGAATATGCAGGCACCCTGATCCAGCAGCGTGAAGCCGAAAAGGAACGCTCCAGACGCCGCCGAGCGGCTGCTAAAAAGACCGAAGGACGACCACTGGACGACCAACAAGCAACCGCTGGCAGAGTAGACAAGACTAGAGTAGATAAGACTAGAGATATAAAGGATCCTTTAAGTGCTCCTCCAGAGCACGAAGCAGCGGCACCTGCTAAATCAGATCCGACTCCGTATGTGAAAATCATGCAGTTATACAACGAGATCTGCGTCAGCTTCTCGAAGATCCAGAAGATTGACGGAGCCAGACGCAAGGCGGTGGCCGCAAGATTTAAGACCTACCCGAATATTGAGACATTCGAGACACTATTCAGAAAAACCGAGGCAAGCAGCTTCATGAAAGGCGAAAACGATCGCAACTGGCGGGCTGACTTCGACTGGATAATGAAACCGACAAACATGTGCAAAGTGCTGGAAGGCAAATATGACGACAAAGGAGGCTCGGACAATGGCAACGAACCACCAAGCGGATCCCGCTACAAGCTCACCGGCTTCACAGCAGCCGAGTGACGGCTGGTTTTACAGCAACGAGGAAAGAGACTGGCCGGAACCACCACCGGAGCCGGTGCCGTGTGAATATTGCGGAAAGCTCCGGTATCACAGAGGAAAAGAACTCAGCAACATGGGCGACCGGATCTTCTGGATCCCAACCGCTATTCCTTGCAACTGCCCGGGAGCAGTCGAGGCCAGAGAAAAAGAACAGCTCGAACGGGAGCAGGAAGAAAAACGGAAAGCCGAGGACGAAATCAGACGCAGGGTGTCACGCCTCAGATGTGACTCGGGAATGAGGGGCCGCTTTTTAGAGCGAACCTTCAGCAACTACCTCACCCCAGACGAGAGAACGGCCAAAGCGAAAGAAACGGCCATGCGATACGCCCAGAATTTTGACAATATGGGCCAGAAGAAAAACGGGCTTTTTATACTGGGCGACATAGGCGTCGGAAAGACTCACCTCGCTGCTGCTATCGCCAACGACCTGATCCAGAGAGGCCGGCCGGTTATTTGCATGACAATGATCGACATGCTGGCAAGGATCAAGGCTACATACGACAAGCGCGAAATCTCAGAGGGTGAGATCCTGAGAGTTTACGAAACGGTCCCGCTCCTCATTATCGACGATATGGGGAAAGAGCCGCCGACAGACTGGGGCGTCTCGAAGATCTACGCGATTATAAACGCCCGCTACGAAGGCTACAAGCCAACGATTGTAACAAGCAACTACACAGACACCGAGTTGGAGAAACGCCTCACTCCTCAGAATGGGGACGACATGACAGCGAGGGCCACTGTGGACCGGCTGCGAGAAATGTGCGAGGCGCTCGTCATGGAGGGCCAGAGCTGGCGCAGCAGATAAGGAGGCAAGATTGGACGAGGTAATAATCAAAACAACTCAAACAATCAAGGGACTATTTTCGGTAGCGCTGCCGCCCGGGGAATATGAGGCGGGGTATAACAAAAACGGCGCGGTATTTATAAAATTACCACACGGGCAGACTTTAGGCGTAAAACCCGGAGAGTTTGAGTTCGTGAAAGCTCCAGAACACCTTCTTGACCGGTGGAGAACCTCGGTCGAAAAGGAACATGAAATCATCGGAAAAAGAATACTTGACGCGCTCGACACCCGAAAAATGACGCAACGAGAGCTTGCCAATAAGACAGGGATCACCGAGGCGACAATTTCAAGATACGCACAGTCCAAAAGAACACCAAAAGGGCCGGAGATCGTAAAAATTTCAAAAGCCCTCGGGTGTACGACTGATTTTCTTTTAGGACTCGACGACAAAATGGAACGATAAAAGGAGGCAGACAATGAGTGCAACAAACAGAGGAAGCACCAGAAAGCCGCACGACTTCTACCCTACACCGATCCAGACGATCGAGACATTTCTCGACGTTTTCCCTCTGAGGGGGGGATCGAGGTGCTGGAACCGGGAGCAGGTAGCGGCAACATAATCAAGACACTACAAAAATACGGCGATTTTTCGATCGACGCGGTGGAGATAAGACCGGAGGAGGCGCAGCACCTGCAGGATCTCGGCGTCAATGTGATTATTGACGACTTTCTGAGCATGGACCTCGGGAAAAAGTACGATCTTATCATCGGCAACCCGCCATTTAATCAGGCGATCGAATTTGTTGAGAAATGTCTCGGGCTACTTAAACCGGGCGGCAGGCTCATTTTCCTGCTCCGCACCGCGTTCATGGAAAGCGACCAGCGTTTTGAGTTCTGGCAGCGGGAAGATCACCAGCTCGCCGGACTCTACACACTACATAAGCGCCCGAGCTTTACTGGACACGGAACGGACGCCACGAGCTACTCGTGGTTCGTATGGCAGCCCGGCAGCGGTCGCCAGATAATAAAAATAATTTGAGGTGATAACATGATCGGAATAATTGACGCGGATTTGCTGACAAGAAAAAAGCACCGTTTTCCAAACCTTGCGAGCATGAAAATCTCAGGATATTGCAAAACGCGCGGGGAAAATACCAGACTCGTGTTATCTTACGACGAAGATCTCCAGCAGTACGAAAAAATATTTATTTCAAAGGTGTTCACCGACACAGAAGTGCCGGAGGGTATTCTCTCGATGAATAACGTCGAACACGGAGGAACGGGCTTCTTTTATGACAAAGCCCCGCAATTATCCGCAGAGATAGAGCACTCGCGACCGGACTACTCTCTTTATGATGAATTTGTGGAGAAGCTGAAAAAAGCCGGAAGCAAGCACAGTGAATTGAAGCACTACACAGATTACAGCATAGGTTTCCTGACAAGGAAATGCTTTAGAGGTTGCAGCTTTTGCGTAAATCGAAATTTTAAGGCGGTAGAAACCGGCAGCACTCTGGAGGAGTTTCTGGATCCTGAAAGAAAGAAAATTTGTTTGCTCGATGATAACTTTCTCGGGGCCAAGAATTGGGAAACGCTACTCGAGGACCTAATACAAACGGGAAAACCGTTCAAATTTGTGCAGGGACTCGACGAAAGGCTACTAACACCGAGAAAATGCGAGCTCCTATTCTCTGCGAACTATGACGGAGAAATAACCTTCGCTTTTGACAATATAGCAGACGCGGCACTAATTGAGGAAAAGCTGGAGCTTATCAGAAGCCACTCACTCAAAGAGGTAAAATTTTATATTTTGTCCGGTTACAACCCCAAAAACGATCAGGCGCCGGAATTTTGGAAGCGGGACATTTCCTCCATTTTTGAGAGGATCGCATTGCTGGCGAAATACAAAGCACTGCCCTACATTATGCGACACGCTGACTATTTAGCGTCACCATACAGAGGCATATACATCACGATCGGGCGCTGGGCCAACCAGCCCGGACTATACAGAAATCTATCGCTAAATCAATTTATAGACAAGGCTACCGAAGCGGGCGAAAAAGCGCCGGCCAAATACCGCGAGGAATTGCTCAAAGACTTTCCAGAGCTTGCAAAATATTTTGAACGAATATACGAAAAGGAGGCACGCCCATGAAATTAACCTATATTTGCTCACCGTGTCGCGGTGACTATGAGAAAAACATCATCAAGGCGCAGGAATACTGCCGCGAGGCAATGAATGACGGTCTGCTGCCACTCGCCCCTCATGTGTATTTTACGCAGTTTGTGGACGACACCAACCCGGAGGAAAGAAAGCTCGGCCTGCGTTGTGGGCTCCAGCTCCTCAGACATTGCCAACTTATCAGAGTTTACGGCTGCGAGGTATCTGCTGGAATGTATGACGAGATCCAGCTCGCCGGAGTGCTCGACATTGAGATCCAAGTTTTCGGCCCGCCGGAATTTATCGAGAACGTGCTGGAAATCTACAATCATGCAGCAGTAACACAGCGCAGACCTCTGAGAAAACTCGCCGCCTCTGCCGCTGCTGCATACGCCGATCAGCCTGCTGCCGCTCCACTACTCGCGGAGGCCAGCAAGAGTCTCAGAGAGGTTACTGCGGTTCATATCAACATAGATCCGACGGAGGCCTCAGAACTCGGCGAAATGATTGCGAACAGCCTGAAAAATGGCAGCTCAACGTTGAGAGGGGGCGCGTGATATGAGTAACGGACGAAATTCAGAGGGCTACCCGGATCCTACACCGTGCGAAGCTGAGAGAAATATCGAGTATGAGCGCAGGCAGCAGGGCCGCCGTGCAAAATACGCCGGGGAACGCTTCGAGAATATGATCTCAGCAGCGTGCAACTACTACCGGTCCCAGAATATTGCGGACATTGAGAAAACGCCGGAGCCTATGCGACCTCTGAAACCATACGGAGATCGCAGACGCGGCCAATATGTCGCGGTTTTCACCAAGAAAGCCCAGAACGACTACAAGGGAATACTCAACGGCGGCCGGTGCATTGCCTTCGAGGCCAAACATACAGACGCCGACAAGATCGAAGCCTCTGCCGTGAGCGATCGGCAGGCCGAACTGCTGGAGAACTACGAGAAAATGGGCGCGAGCTGCTTCGTGCTCGTGAGCTTTAAGTTTGAGCAGTTCTACCGCATACCGTGGAGCGTCTGGCGAGATATGAAGGACATATACGGCCACAAGCACTTGAAACGCAGCGAGATCCAAGACTATGAGATCGGCCTCAATCATCTGGGTACGCTGGAATTTTTGAAAAAGACAAAGGGAGGAACGCACAATGCTGACACGCGCGCTTAATGATTTGAAAAACCCAAAAAGTAAAACCGGATCGCTCCAGATTATTGCGACATTCACCGGGACAACCGGATCAATGGGATTTGTCACCGGCCAGCGTTACGAACTGATCGTGAGATATGTCCGTAGCCGTGGACGCTTCGAGGTGAAAACCAAAGACGGCCACCTCTTTTGCCCTTATCAGAACACGGAGGCCTTCGCGAAGAACTGGAGTGCCTCGGCTATCCAGAAAGGAGCCTAGATGATCGAGAACTACACCAGACTATCTTCAAGAATGTTCACGGCAACGGTGGTCGGAAAGGATAAGAACGGGAGAAAAATCACAGAAGGCAGGGAAACGTACAAAACGCCCAGCGGAGTATATGAGATCAAGGACTGGGCTCGGCTCGTTGAAAAAGCAGCCGAAGCCGACGGCCTGCTCCCGCTGCTGGAACAAATAAAACGGCATGTGAAAGAATACGCATGGATGAAAAACGCCAGCGACATAAATGTGCTGATTTTAGCGGCTGAGTGTCTGACCGGGCGCGCCTATGAGCACTGGGAAGGCTTTGTTATTCCAATGAATACGCAAGCAGACGAAACGGGACAACTAACATTTTGCTTTTAGAAAGGAGCCTAAATGAAAGCGATAACAATATGGCAGCCGTGGGCCGAATTTATAGCCGCCGGCGTAAAACATAACGAGACAAGAAGCTGGGCCACAAAATACAGAGGGCCGATTGCGATCCATGCAGCAGTCAAACCAATACGCCAAGTCATACCGCTTCTGTCAGAGAAAGCCTTCGGACTCATGGTTGAGAAGCTGGAAAAAGCAAGCATGGCAAACGGTGAGCTCCTGACATATTTCAATTACGGAGAAGTAATTGCAACGGCTGAGCTTGTGGCGTGCCACCTCATAACAGAAGAATACCTCTCTACTCTACCAGACACCGAAAAGGCTCTCGGAGATTATTCTCTCGGCCGTTACGCATGGGAGCTGAGAAACGTCAAAGAACTGCCGGAGCCCATAAAAGCAAAAGGCCAGCAGGGGCTCTGGAGCTGGGAGGCATAACATGAACATAACAATAAAACCGTGGAAAACCGGAGACGGCGGGCTTATATGCCTTCCACTCCGCTCCAATATACCAGACGCAAGCAAGCACCCAGACTGGCGCCTCGTCACATGCCCGAGCTGCGGCCGGGAGTGCTGGGAGTCAGAGCTTGCGCGTCAAGTAAAGGCAGCGGGAGCCGCTGGAGTTTGTACCGAGTGCGCTCTCAGAGCCACAAACACACCGGGAGGAGGTGAAAAGAAGAAATGACCGCAGCAGAAATCACGCTCGGCGCCGTCGTGTGTGTATTATGGGCCGTTTTCCTGATTTTGTCAGCAATCGGAACCGTAGTAACCCACAAAGACGCCAAAAAGAAAGCCGCAGAGCTCCACATGGTAGCTTATGCGACCTATCAGCTCAGCCTTCGCATTGACGAGCTGAACAATTCAAAGACCAAGAAGGAGGATCCAGAAAATGAAGAAAACAAGTGTACAGAGTAACATCAACCTCGAGACTCTCGCCGGCGGTGCTTTTGCTGAAAAGCTCAACGAGGCACTCATGCAGGTGGCCGAGAACATTCAGAACCCGAACACAGAGGCAACCACCAAGAGACAGATCCAGATCACGCTCAAATTTGCACCGAACAAAACGAGACAGCTCGTAAGTACCCAGATCGCTGTCACGACCAAGCTCGCAGCAACCGAAGCGATCGACACTCAAATGATTATGGGTGTAAATATGAGAACCGGCCAGATCGAGATCGCAGAATATGACGGCCAGATCCGCGGGCAAATGTCTTTTAATGATTTACAGACTCAGGAACCGGAAGCAGAACCGGCTCAGGCTACCACTCCCGCTGCTAATGAGACACAGCCGGCAGCAGGCGCCGAAGAACAGCAGCCAGCACCTACCGGCAAGCCTCTGGACCTGAAAAACAGAAATAAAAAGCCGGCAGAGGTTCCAGCCGATCAGGAGCAGGAAAAGGCAGAGGCAGCAGCAGGCGAACTCGTACCGGGCAGAGACTTCGATCCCGAGACGGGCGAGGTATTTGAGAACGGTCGCCCACCGGTCGACCAGCCAACAGCCGCAGAACAGCCGAAAAGTAACCAGCACAAAGTCATTACAATGGGCCAAAAGGCCGTAAACGCATAAGGAGGACGAAACAATGGAAGGAATAAAGGAAGCTATCGCATTTATCACAGGACTGGCAGTAAGAGCCGAGGATCCGAAAACGGTCGAGATTAACGGCAAGACATACTGCACGAAGGATCTCGTAAGATACGACGCCCCGGAAAAGGCAGCGCCTATCTCTGCAACCACTCTCACCTCACTGGTGGACTACATCAAAGAAAACCGCGAAGAATTGCGCGATCGTATGATTATTCAGGTAGTAAACGAAACAAAGGTACTTTTATACTCTGGCCTGCTTGCTGAGCGCGATCGCGAGACGCTTTTCGAGGTCAATGCTCTGCTGCCTCGTTTTGAGTATGGCAGAGAATACGATCAGGAGAGTTTTCTCATTTCTATGCAGTCCTGCTTCAAGGAAAGCGACGACCGCGAAGCTGTCACCATGCTGGCGAGTAACATCGTGAACACTCAGGAGGCTACTTTCTCAGACAATGGAACCACCCAGCAGGCAGTTATGAAAACCGGAATAACCACAAAGGACAACGTGCTCGTACCGAACCCGGTAAACCTGATACCATACCGCACATTTTTGGAGGTTGAGCAGCCGGCCAGCGACTTTGTTTTCAGAGTAAGCGAAGGCAGAGGCGGCGCTCCGGTATTCAAGCTCGTGGCCGCTGACGGTGGCGTCTGGAAATCTCAGGCGGTGGCAAATGTCAAGGCGTACCTCGTGGAAGCGCTCAAAGACATACCGGACAGAGACAAGATCACGATCATTGCATAATGTCACCGACACAAATGTCGGGATCATCAAGGGAGGGCCCTGCTGCCCTCCCGCATATTGCAGGAGGTTATTCATGGAATTATTAAAAAGCCCATTCTTAAACGATCCGAGCAGCCTCGTCGCTCAGGCTTTTGCTGAAATTTACCCGGGCACAGAATACGAGGCCATACTGGTTGACAAAATCACCGCCGAGGACGGCACGGAAATGGTCGGTTGTACTACCTTCCCAGACGACGGCACTCTCCCACTCATAGAAGTGGCCGGACATATCCCTGCGGGAGCAGTACCGGAGGTGCTGGCGCACGAGCTGGCCCATATCGTAACCGTAGGCGACGAACACGGGCCAGAATGGAAAAAAGCCTTCGAGGCTATTTACAGCAAATACAACGAGCTCGCGATCGCTCGTTTTGGAACTCAGGAACCGGAAGAAAACCAGAAGGGAGGCGATTAAGTGGCGAAATCAAAGAAAACGCTCGAAATCACTCAGACAAAGACGAAGGCCAATCGCCAAGAGATACAGATCAACGACATGGACTACACCACCAGCGCTGAGCCGAAAGCGTTCGCAGACGGCCGGCCGGTTTTTTGCGCGCATGACAAAATTGTGCCGATAAAGGAACTCAGAGAAAACCCGCTAAACCCGAATAAGCACCCGGACGATCAGATCAGAGCTCTCGCTGCTATCATTAAGGCAACCGGCTGGAGGCAGCCGATCACCGTGAGCACCCGATCAGGCCTGATCGTAAAGGGCCACGGCAGGCTCGCGGCGGCAAAGTATGGAAAATTCAAAGAGGCTCCAGTCGACTATCAGAACTATGCCAGCGAGGAGGAGGAACTGGCCGACCTCATGGCAGACAACCGGATCGCGGAGCTTGCGGAAATAGACAGCGTGAAACTGGCCGAGGCTTTTGAGGCAGTAGACACCGGAGCGATCCCGTTTGAAATGACCGGCTACGAGGAGTCGTTCTATCAGGAACTTGCGACAGCTCTATGCGAAGCAGACCACGACAAAGAGGAGGCAGACGACGACACCGTACTCCCACCACCGGAGGAACCAGTCAGCAAGCTGGGGGACGTGTGGATCCTCGGCCGTCATAGACTCATGTGCGGGAACTCCACCAACGCAAAGGACCGCGAGGAGCTGCTGGCGGGAGCAGAACCGGAGCTCATGCTCACAGATCCACCGTATTGCAGCGGCGGCCACCAAGAGAGCGGAAAGTCTACCGGAAGTATCGGAACCGTAAGAAAAGGCCAGACAGACGCGCCGAAGATTGCAAACGACATACTCAGCACCCGCGGTTATATTAAATTACTGACCGCAGCCTTCGAGGGCATTACTCCTCTATTTGCTTATGTGTTCACCGACTGGCGCATGTGGATCTATTTGTATGACATAATTGAGAAATCGGGCTTCGGAGTCCGTTCGATGATTGTATGGGATAAAGAGACACCCGGCATGGGCGTCGGCTGGAGGAGTCAGCACGAGCTCTGTCTGTTCGGCAGCAGAGGCAAGGCGAAATTTGACGGCCACAAAGGCTACGGCAATGTTTTGAGGTGCAGCAGGTCCGGGAATGAGTTACACCCGACACAGAAGCCAGTCGAGCTTATGGAAATGATACTCGACAACATGGATTTTGTAAAAACGGTTTACGATCCGTTCGGAGGCAGCGGGACCACTCTCGCGGCAGCAGAAAAGACCGGCCACACCGCCTACCTCATGGAATTAACGCCCGGCTATACCGACGTAATTGTAAAGCGGTATTTCAGGATCACCGGCAACAAGGGCCAGATCCAGCTCATAAGAGACGGAGTCCCGGCAGATCCGGCAGTATACGCCGAGATTTTCGACGATGTAGGCATAAGCTCAGAATACAAGGAAGGAGAATATGAATAAATGGCAAAACAGAAAAAACCAAGCATACCGCCAGAGATCAAAAGCTACATAGACGAGGTAGCGAAGAAAACCGCGGCAGCAGTCTCGGACGCATACAAGCCGTTACAGCAGCCGCAGAACGCAAAGGCAGCGTTTAAAAACACCGAGGCTCGTCTCTATGCCCTCCCGGTGCTGAAGGTCAAGATTAAGGACGACGAGGAAAAGATCGAGGAGCTGAGAACCTACGGAACACCGGCGAGAAGCAAGTCGATCACCAGATTTTCAAAGAGTAGCACCCGCATGGATCCAGAGGAGGCTCTCGAGGCCATTATCAAAGACAAGCAGGCCTGCATTGAGTCGGACCAGCACGAAGTCGATGTTCTCGAGGAGGCTCTCGAAATCATCAAACCAGATCCGTATTACGAGTCAGTAAGCGGCCGCTATTTCGAGGGGCTTGACAACGAGGCCATTGCTGAGTCACTGGGCTGCGACGCGACAACCGTCTGGAGGAACCGCCAGCGCCTTATTAAGAGCCTCTCCGTCCGTTTATATGGCACGGCCGCCATTGATTAGCCGCCGCCGGCAGCAGGCTGAGCGTGCAATTTACCGGTGCAAAAAAGATGCAATTTACTTTGAAATTGAGCCGTGTTATAATTTTTACAATGCAATAAATGGGTAAAGAAACCGCGCGAGAAAATCGGGCGGTTTTTTGCTGCCGTTTTCAGGCTGAGAGGAGGCGATCACACATGGCAGCCACCAGAGGAACAACCACTTGTATGCTGTCAAATTATGAGGAGCTCGTCAAAACGCTGGACAATATTGCAGGGGTAGACGCTGAAAAGGTAATAAAGAAATGCACCTCAGACGCAAAGAGCCGAGCGCAGGCGTGGGTATCTGCTGCCGTGTGCGAGGTTTACGCTATCAAGAAGGCTGACGTAAAGGCGGCGCTTGACGGCAAAGGAAAAGGCGGCGGCCAGCTCAAAGTCGAGGGCAACCTCGTCGAGTCCGTTGTATTAACATACAAGGGCCGAGTCCTGACTCCGACGCATTTCAAAATGAAGCCCACCCAGCGGAAGCCGAAGCCATACCGAGTAAGTCAGGAAGTATTCAAGGGCCAGCGGAAGAACCTGCCGGCCGGCGTATTCCTTGCCAGCTCAGGAGGCGAGGGCTCTACACAGATACCATTCCAGAGGGAAAGCGAAAGCCGCTACCCTATCAAGAGCATAAAGACATTGAGTGTGCCGCAGATGATTGAAAACGAAAAGGTGCAGCCACTCATACAGCAGAACATTGACGAGGGCCTCAGCAAGCGACTGGAGAACCACGTCAAGCAAATGCTCGCCAAAGCTCAGGGGTGAGCTCTACGGGGCACACACGCAGCCACACGGGCACCATACACCACCAGAGAACCAGAGGCCACCACTCCACACCATGCGAGCGGCTGGCCTCTTTCTATATGCTCAGCACTCTAAGACTGAGCCACCACATCAGGCGCGGCAAGCTGGCCCGGACATGGACCACACCCAAAGGCCACGCCACACCAGAGGCGCAGCCCCGGCAGCAGGCCCGGGCAAGCCGAGGCAAGTCACCACTCGCGCGCCGAGTCGGCGCACCAACACCGCAGAGAAACGCAAGCAAAAAAAGAACACGAACGCCGGGCACCCGGCAAAAGAAAATAAAAAAATTTTCACGGGTCCTTTCGAGCTTAATTTTTCCCTGCGGTGCTTGCGAGCCCAAAAACTTGCTAGACTCATAGAAAAATTTTAGGCCGTTTCGTTACGCCGGGAAGGAGGCAAGGCATGGCAACACCACGAAAAGAAAAACCGGCCGAGACTCCGGGCTACTGGCCGACAACAAAAATGGCCGAACTGTTTGAGCTGACCGCCCGGAGGATCCAGCAGCTCACACAAGACGGAGTTCTGAAAACTCACGACACACCGGCCGGCCGCCGGTACAATGTCGGCGAGGCAACAAAGGACTACATCAAATACCTGCGCACGCAGCTCGATCGCAAAGCGTCAGCTCAAAACGATAAGCTGGAGACCGACAAGCTGCAGGCTGAGGTAGATATAAAAAGCGCAAAGGCCAGAGTCGCAGAGCTCCAGCTCGCCGAACTCGAAGGAACCATGCACAGAGCTGAGGACGTCGAAGCTATCACGACGGACCTCGTTTTTAATATCCGCAGCATGTTAATGGCTATGCCGGGACGGCTTGCGGTTGATACCGCGGAGCTTGCAAGTCCGGCCGAAACTTCTGCCAGAATACAAGAGGAGGTAAACGAGATCCTTCTGTCACTCTCTCAGTACCACTACGATCCAGAGGAGTATAAAAAGCGGGTAAAGGATCGGCAAGGCTGGGCTGTGATCGAGGACGATGAACAGGCAGAATGAAATTGACAGCTTAAACAATACGTTCGTTCGAGCTGTTAAGAATTTCAAACCACCCGAGCGCCTCACAGTGTCCCAGTGGGCTGAGAAAAACCGCCGCTTATCTCCTGAAAGCTCAGCAGAGGCAGGCCCGTGGAGGAATGAGCGAACACCGTACCTTGTCGACATAATGGACGCCTTCACGGATCCTAAAGTCAACAAGCTAACCGTTGTAGCTGCCTCTCAGGTTGGAAAATCCGAGGTAGAGCTCAATATAATCGGCTACATAATAGATCAGGATCCGGGATCTACGATTTATGTGCAGCCCACTCTCGACGACGCCCGGAAGTTCTCGCGCTTGCGTATCGCTCCGATGATAAGAGACTCAAAGCCGCTGAGGAAAAAGGTCTCAGACGTCAAAACGAGAGACTCCGGCAATACAATTTTGCAGAAATCTTTCCCGGGCGGCATGTTGACGATCACCGGATCCAACAGTCCGAGCGCTCTCGCTTCTACTCCGGCCCGCTACATCATCGGAGACGAGCGCGACCGCTGGGCGTCCAGCGCAGGAACCGAGGGCGATCCGTGGGCTCTGGCAGAGGCAAGACAGACGACCTTCTACAATGCGAAGTCGATCGAAGTATCGACTCCGACAATTAAGGGCGCCAGCAACATTGAAAACGGTTTTTTTGCCGGTACTCAGGAGCGCTGGTGTCATAAGTGCCCGGACTGCGGGGAGTATCACAATATTGTTTTCGACAATATTCACTTTGAGCACGAAGTCAAAAAGGTGCGAAATAAAAAAACCTACAAGGTCAAGTCAATAACATGGGTGTGCCCGAGCTGCGGCTGTATTCAGACAGAAGCAACCATGAAAAAGCAGCCGGCGAAATGGATCGCCGAGAACCCGGATGCATACCTAAAAGGGCACCGCTCTTTCTGGCTTAATGCTTTTTCGTCTCCGTGGACTCCGTGGGAGAAAATCGTCACGAAGTTCCTCGAGGCTCAGGGCGATCCTGAAAAATTGAAGGTTGTATTCAACACCCTACTCGGTGAGTTGTGGGAGGATCGCGGAGATTTAGAGGACGAGGACGCAATGCTCAGCCGGCGCGAACAATACGACGCCGAGCTCCCTGACGACGTTCTGGTGCTGACCGTCGGAGTTGATACTCAGGACAACCGCCTCGAGTATGAAGTGGTCGGGCATGGACTCTACGGCGAAACGTGGGGCATAAAAAAAGGAATTATCAACGGCCGGCCTGATACCTCAGAGGTATGGGCTCGACTCGACGATGTGATCGACCATGTTTACCGCTTCAAGAATGGCAAAGGCCTGAAGGTATCATTCACATGCGTGGACTCCGGCGGCCACTTTACGCAGGAGGTATACGCCGAGTGCAAGGCCCGACAAAACAAGCGTGTTTTTGCCATAAAAGGAAAAGGCGGCGACGGCATACCATACACCGCCCCACCTTCAAAGGTGAAGATCGTCATAGACGGTAAGCTGATCGGCAAGTGCTGGCTCTACACTCTGGGAGTAGACGCTGGAAAAAGTAAAATAATGAACGCCATTAAGGTGCAAGAAAAGGGAGCCAAATACTGCCACTTTCCACTCGGAGAGGATCGCGGTTATGACTCTCTTTTCTTTTCTGGCTTGCTATCTGAAAAGCTGTCGCTCGTCCGAACCAGACGCGGCGACAAATGGCAATGGGAGAAGCTGCCGGGACATAACCGCAACGAGGCTCTCGACTGCCGCAACTATGCAATGGCAGCCTTCAGAATACTGGATCCAGATCTCACGGCAGTAGAAAGGCGCCTCAAAGGCCAACCGCTGAAAACCGTCGAGAAAAAAGAAAAGAAAAAACGCTCCAGCGGCTCGAAGCTGTACGACGACTGGTAAGGAGGTGAACCATGAGACAGCAGCAAAAGGCTGAAAAAATCAGCAAATTAAAGACTCGCCTCGAGCTTTACTATAAGCGCGAGGAGGAAATGCTCAGCGGCGGCGTTCAGTCCTATGGTATAGGAACACGAAACGCCACCAGATACCAGACAGATCTCTCAGCTATCCGCAAAGCAATCAAGGAAATGGAGGACGAGATCGCGTCGCTCGAAAACAAATCACAGCGCAGGGCCGTCGGAGTCGTCCCTCGCGACTGGTAAGGAGGCGAAAACCATGCAGCAAATAACTCCAAACAAAACACAAGGGCCACCTGCTCAGGCGGCAACACCCGAAGCCCGTCCGAGATCAGCAGCCCCGCGAGCTTCAAACTATGGATATTCAGAGGCCGGCGCAAGCTGGAAGAAAAAGGCGCTGAAAAGTTTCAAGGCCAGCAGCTCCTCCCCTCAATGGGATATAGACCACAACAATGACACACTAAGGCAGCGCGCCCGTATGCTGTATATGGCCGCGCCGGTTGCTACTTCTGCCATTAAGACCAACCGCACAAACGTCATAGGCTGCGGCCTGAAATTAAATAGCCGCATAGACGCCGAGCGTCTGGGAATGTCTCAGGAAGCTGCAAAAGAATGGCAGAAAAAAACAGAGGCCGAGTTCAAAATCTGGGCCGAAAAGAAAAATGCCTGCGACGCTACTGGAGTAAATGACTATTACGCAATGCAGCAGCTCGCGCTTATGAGCTGGCTAATGAGCGGCGACGTGTTCGGACTCATTAAGCGAGTCGATCCGACTCCTATGTACCCATATTCTCTCAGGATCCAGCTCGTAGAGGCTGACCGTTGCAGCACCCCGCTGATTAACTCGGGGTACTACTGCTTTTCTACCGAAGGCAAAGCAAAAAACGGGAACCGGATCTTTGACGGTGTGGAGATTAACGACAGCGGAATGATACAAGCGTATTATTTCCGCAACACTTACCCGCACATTATCGCAACAGCCGAAACCGAATGGACCAGAGTCGAGGCATACGGTGAAAAGACCGGGCTCCCTAATGTCCTGCATGTCATGGAGTCCGAAAGACCTGAGCAATACAGAGGCGTCACATATCTGGCGCAAATCATTGAACCGCTCCTGCAAATGAGACGCTACACAGAGGGTGAGCTCATGGCCGCCCTTGTCGAGAGCTTTTTCACGGCCTTTGTTACAACCGACACCAGCGCCGATGAAATGCCGTTCAATGAAGTAAACGGCTCAGAGATAGAGCCTTCGGATCCTGACGATTACGAAATGGGCCCCGGAACGATTAACGTAATGAAGCCGGGAGAAGATATCAAGTTCGCAGCACCAACAAGACCGGCAAGCGGTTTTTCTGCTTTTATTAGAGCACTCTGCGAACAATGCGGCGCCGCGCTGGAGATCCCTGCCGATCTGCTCCTGAAATCGTTCAACGCCTCGTACTCAGCAAGTAGAGCCGCGCTACTGGAAGCATGGAAAGCGTTCAAAATGCGCCGGGAGTGGTTTGCTAATGACTTTTGCAAACCCATTTACGAGATCTGGCTCTCGGAGGCCGTAGCTCTCGGACGTATTCAGGCGCCCGGCTTTTTCAGCGATCCGCTCATTCGTGCAGCATGGCTCGGGAGTGACTGGATCGGGCCGTCTCAGGGACAACTCGATCCTACGAAAGAAATCAGCGCCGAGATCCTTGCAAATCAGCACGGGTACAGCACCCACGAACAGAGTACGATCCGCTTGAATGGCGGTCAGTGGGAAGCCAACATGAACCAGCTAAAACGCGAAAACGAAATGATCGCGGAAGCTAACGGCACCACCCCGGAGGCTCAGGCTGAGGCTACTCAGGCTATCGCCTCTCTTATACTTCAAAATTCATTAAAGGAGGATCAACAACATGCAAAAGCAGACAATCCCGCTGCGAGTTCTTAATGGCCCCGCAGCTCCACCCGCCGGCGCAGCCCAGAAGTTCTGGAACATCGTCGACGTAAGCGACGAGGAGGCCGAGATCACCATGTACGGCGAAGTTGTGAGCCAGAGACCGACAGACTGGTGGACCGGTGAACCGGTCGAGGGCTTATACATCACACCGGAAGGCTTTCTCGAGGATCTGGCTCAGGTCAAGGACAAGGCAAAAATCACCGTGCGAATTAACTCCGTAGGCGGCGACTTATACACCGCGCTCGGAATTTGCAACAGACTCAAAGAACTGAACGGCGACACCGTTGCAGTTATCGACGGAATTGCGGCCAGCGCCGCCACTATCATTGCTATGGGCTGCAAAACTCGCGAAATCGCTGAGGGCGCCCTTTTCATGGTACACGAGGCCCTGCTCACGCTTGTGGGGAATTACAACCACAAGGCCCTGCTCGAGGTAAACAAGAGACTCGAAGCGGCCAACAAGGCAGCAGCCGAAACATACGACGCCGCAACCGGCCTCGGAACTGAGAAGATCCGACAGATCATGGCGAAGGAAACATGGTACACCGGCCGCGAGGCTGTCGAAAACGGTTTTTGCACCTCAATCCGCGAGGGCTGCGAGACAAGCATGTGCATGAGTGCCGAAAAAGACGAGATCATCGTCAACGGAGTGCTGCACTCTCTCAAAGGCTTTCGCAATTTCCCGGGCAATGTGCCAATTATCAACAGCGTTAAAACGCCTGCACCGAAGCCAACAGCTCCGACTCAGAGCGTTTCAACAATTAAACCAAAAGGAGGTAACACCAAAATGACACCAGAAGAATTAAGACAGCAGTACCCTGACGTCGTAGCACAGATTGAGAACGCAGCCCGCGAGGCAGCGGCAAGCGAAGCCGTAACCGCCGAGCGTTCCAGACTGCAGGAAATCGAGACGATCGAGGCAACAGTCGGAGATCCTGAGCTTATCAAAGAAGCCAAGTACGGACCGACAGCCTGCTCAGCTCAGGAGCTTGCTTTTAAGGCTATGAAAAAGCAGGCCCAGCTCGGAGCTCAGCACATTCAGAACAGCGCCGACGACTTTACCGCCTCTGGAGCAGCCGGAGTCGGCACGACACCGAACTCAGGAGCACCTGCACCAAAGGATCAGGCAGCCGACGAAAACGCTCAGGTAGCCCAGCTCGCTGCTATGATCGCTAACGGTGGCGCAGTTCCGGCACCTACAACACCAACAAAATAAGGAGGGTATCACAATGAGAGCAGATCAGAAAATTGGAGCTTGCGACGCTGACAATCTTTTTATTGACGGCAAGTTCCCGGTTGACGCCGTGGGCGTCACAATCGCGAGCGGAGAAGGAGTTCTCGCGCGCGGCACAGTCGTTGCAATGAGCAGCAAAACAAAAAAATGCGTTATTCTCGGCACAGCAGCCGGAGACAGTGAGACACTCACGCCGTTCGGCGTTCTCTGCGACGAGGTAGACGCAACAAGCGCCGACGCATTTACAACAGCGTACAGATCCGGCCATTTCAACAGAGAGGCCCTTATCGTTGACGACGACTACACTATCACAGAAGCAGACGAGGCAGCGCTCCGCAACGGTGGCATTTTCCTCGACTCTGCTATGTAAGAAAAGGAGGACAATCGAAATGCCTACACCGTTAATTTACAGAACCGTCACTATGCTGGCGGCAATTCAGGCAATGCCTACACACAGAACATTTTTAAGAGATCGCTACTTCCCTACTACTGCCCCGGTCAACGGAGTGTCTGATGACATTTTCCCGGGTGAGGAGGTCCTTGTCGAGTACAGAAACGGCAACAAGAAGATCGCGCCCTGCGTAATGCCTCGAAAGGGTGGTATCACTATCGAGCGCGAGGGTTACAAGACCTTCAGCTATGTGCCACCGTTTATCGCTCCGCAGAGATCGCTCACTATTGACGACCTCAACAAGAAAGGATTCGGCGAGCAGCTCTTCCAGAACGTAACGCCTCAGCAGAGACAGGCCCAGATCCTCAACAGAGACCTGACAGAGTTCGACACAATGATCTCAGGACGCGAGGAATATATGGCGGCCCAGTGCATGCTCAACAACGGCTATGTGCTGAGACACTACGCTGATAAGTACGGCAGCGGAGACTATGAGGAGTACGAGATCCGCTTCTACGATGAAGCAGCCAACCCGGCGAAGTACACACCGGCAGTAAAATGGAACGCAGCCGGTGCCGACATTTACGGAGATCTTTCTGAAATGATCTACATGCTCACAAAGAACGGGCTCCCTGCTACTGAGTGCGTAATGGCCCGAGGAGTTTCAAAGATCGTGCTGCAGGATCCTACAATCCAGAAATACCTCGACAACCGCAGTATTATGCTCGGAACTATCGAGCCTATGAATTTACCGGAGGGAGCTTGCTGCTTCGCTATCCTGAACGTAGACGGCCACATGGTAAAACTTATCACTGACGACGAGACCTACGAGGACGAAAGCGGTCAGATCGTTCCATATCTCCCGGCTGGCACCGTAATTATGACAGCACCAGCAGCAGGCCGCAGTCTCTATGGAGCAGTTACCCAGATCGAGCAGGACGACGGCGAGTTCCACACTTACACCGGCCGCCGTATTCCTAAGTACACGGCAGACGTAAAGGCCGAGTCCAGAGAGATCAAAGTCACAAGCCGCCCACTCTTAATTCCTAGAAGCAAAAATCCGTGGGTATCTGCGAGCGTACTGTAAGAAATGCGAAGAAAGGAGCCACTAAATGATTAAAATTATCGCCGGAGTATACGGCTATAAAGAGAACGGGATCATATTACCCAAAGACAAAGACTCCGAGCCATTCTCTCTCGATCCTGAGAGAGAAGCCGAGCTCGTGGCTCAGGGCGTTGCTGAATATGCAAACGTAATTATTCCAGAGGCCGAGCTGGAGCCAGAACCAGAAACCGCCGACACCGAGCAGCGGCCGGCAGAGGATCCGGCAGAACCGGAAGCAGAGGAACCAGAGCAGGATCTGGAGCCGGAAGCTGACGGAGATGAAGATCCTCAGAGTGAAAAAGCAGAAAAGCCAGAGTACAGCGACAAAATGAGACTCACAGAGTTGCAGGCACTCGCTGGAGCTTACGGACTCGACGCCCAAAATATGCGCACAAAGGCCGAAGTCATTAAGCTGCTCGACGATTACTTTGCAGAGGAGGACGACACCGAAGCCCCTCCGGCTTTTGGTGCTATGGATCCGGTTGAGTAAGAGTCTCAAAGACCTCATAGCGTCGGACATTGATCTCGTATTCATGCAGCTCGAGGACTTCGGAGAAGTTCATAAGATCGAGGGTAAAAGTATAACGATCATCATCGACAACGACACGCTTGTCACGATGAAAAACGGCAACATTTTGGGCGTTGCTGAGTCCGACACTCTTATTTTTGCCAGAACCGAAGATCTGGAGGGTGAAAAAGCTCCGGGCTCCGCACTGAATGTGGACGGCCGAGAGTGTACTGTTGACTCATGGGCTGAAAATCTGGGGATCACACAGATAGCCCTGCACCACACCCGCATGGTCTAGGAGGTGCGCTATGGCTATAACAAGCGATCTTGACAATATTGTCAAATGGTTCGAGGAGGAAGTCTGCCCCGGCATACTTCTGAAAGTTCCAGACGACAAAGTAAACGACGGCGGCTACAATGTGCAGACAGCACACCCGGCCGCCTTTGCTATGTACATTCCTACTCAGGACAGAAAGCCGCCAGACGTTGCGGCACCCATTCCTTCGCTATGCGTGCAGCTCTTAAAGGGCAAGCACGCACCGGCGCAGCACATCGGCCAAATGACGATACAGCTCGCGCTTGCGACATGGAACCCGGGGCAGCATGGCAGCGAAATGGCGGTACCAGAGCAGGATCCGCAGGCGCTCGGCGGCGTGAAGTACCGCAGAGAGCCGAGCGAAAATTTCAAAAGAAACCTCGAGGGCTGGCGGGACGTCTGGAGCTTTACCGACAAGGTGCTGCAAGCAATCGAGAACACTGAGTATATTGCGGGGCTGCGGCTCGTTAAGGAAAACGGCATAGAGTACGGCCCATTTACTGAGGACGGGGCTCTCGTGAGCTATTACCCGTACTGGTTTTGCTGGGTGCAGTTCACTCTCGAGCACGGGCTGGCCCGCAAGATACCCGCAGACTATGAAAAATTATTGTAAAGGAGTGATTTACAGATGAGCTATCAACACGGAGCTTACGGCGAGATCGGAAACGATAAAGTAAAAAGCGCCGTTCAGGTTGACACCGTTGTGGCATACATCGGAACCGCACCTATTAACCTTGTTTTAGGTTATAAGGAGAAGGGCCTGATTAACACACCGATCAAGCTGGAAAACATGCCAAAAACGCAGGCAACAGTCGGCTACTCGAGCAACTGGGACAAGTTCACATTATGCGAGCCGTTCGACTGCCATTTTGCGAACACAATCGGAAACGTGGGGCCGATCTATATCATCAACGTATTAGATCCGGCCGTCCACCAGAAAGACGTCAAGACAACCGTCGAGCTCACATTCAAGAATGGCCGCGCCGAGTATGTGACTGACACAATTATCCTTGACACCTTTGCACTCTCCGACAAGGTACTGGGTGCAGACTACTCTCTTGACTACAACTATACCAAAGGTGCCGTAGTCATTGAGTCATTGAGTGACGCCGATCCTATCACCGGCACGGTGGAGGCTTCATTCACAGAGGTGGATCCGTCTCTCGTAACCAAGAGCGACATTATCGGAAGCGTTACAGCCTCCGGCAAGAGGACCGGACTGCAGGCTCTCTCCAAACTCTACACCATGTTCAACGCCGTGCTCAACATTCTGGCTGCACCATTCTGGAGTGAAGATCCAGACGTTTACAAGGCTATGATCTCGGCCGTTCAGAAATTAAACGGCCACTGGGACGCTTTCGTAAATGCTGACTTACCGATTTACGACAGCAAGGCAAAGGCTGCCATTGACACGCTCAAAAAAGCCGAGGAGTGGGCTGACAGCAACGGCTACAACAACGGTTTTTCGAAGGTTTACTGGCCGCAGGTTCAGTATGCTGGCAAAGCGTACCACCTGAGCACTCAGGCAACCGTCACAATGCAGCGAGTTGACAACAGTCATGACAGTATTCCAATGGAGAGCCCGTCCAATAAAGAGATCATGTGTACCGCTCAGTATTTTGGAGTCAGCTCTGAAAATGAGGGCTTCGATCAGCAGGACGGCAACGAACTCAATTCAAAGGGAATTACTACCGCAGTATTTTGGGGCGGCCTCTGGGTGCTCTGGGGGCCTCACACAGCCTACTACGAGTACGGTTCCGACGGCGTTGCGCGCTACATTTTCGACGTTAATATCCGTATGCTTATGTATATTACTAACGGTTTCCAGCGCCGCCATGGCACCCAGATCGACAGCACTATGGATCTGAGCCTCCAGCAGAGCATACTCATTGACGAGCAGGAGGAACTCGACTCGTTAAAGGGCCGCGGCGCTCTTATCGGAGATCCTACCGTTGAATTTTTAGAGACGGCCAACCCTACCAGCAACCTGATGAACGGCGACTTTGTCTGGGATATTAGTGCAACCCCTACCCCGCCATTTAAGAGCGGAACGGCGCGCGTATCGTACACAGACGAAGGCTTTACTGCTTATTTTGGAGGAGGTGAGTAAGTATGTGGTTAGACTTAAAAGGCGCGGTGGTTGCTGACACCGTATACGACAGCGGTGTGCTTACAGCTAAGGACACCAGCTTCACGCTCCCAGCAATTTCACAAATGACAGCAGACCTCAACGCAATGGGAACAATGACGGTACCTATTGTCGGACTGCTCGAAAATATGGAGCTCTCGATCACAAAGATCGGCGAGGATAAAGGGCTCGGGAAAATGTCAAAGCTCGACAAGCACAGCTTTGAATTTAGATGGATACAGAACGTAGTCAAAGCAGACGGCTCCACCTCACCGGAGGGCTGCAAGGCTTTTGTCAGAACATTCCCACCGACTGCGCTCCCGGGTATCGGCACAGAAATCGGATCCGCTTCGGAAAACGAGCTCACCTACACCGCGAACCGCGTGCAGATCTTTGTCGGAGGTTATGAGTACCTGCTCGTCGACAGACTGAGCCAGATCCTCAGAATTGACGGCAAGGACTACATGAGCGACATCAACAAATTACTGTAAAACATGGCCGCTGGCAGAACGCCGGCGGCTTTTTCTATAAAAGGAGGAACCAAAACCATGAGAACCCAGACAGAAGAAAGAGGAACAATCACACTCAACAAGCCGGTGCTTATCAACGGCGTGCAGGTTACTGAAATGAGTTACGACACCGACGAGATCAGCGGCGAACTCTATGCGCAGGCTGAGGCTCACAAAATGAAAGCCAGCGGCTCAAAAGGTGGAAACCTTGCGGGAGCTGTCGAGCTTGACTACTCCCTGCATTTATACATCGGCTTCGCTGCTGTCATTGCAGTAAACCCTTCTTACACATTCGAGGACATGGAGAGGATCAAGGGTAAGTCCCTCACTAAATTCTCTAAAATCGGCCGAGGTTTTTTTATCGGATCGGGAGACTCAGGGGCAGACAGCTCAGACGAGCAATCAGAGACTACTCCAGAACCTTCCACACCAGCACGTCAGAGCTCGAAAGGAAAAGAGTAATTGATTTTATAGTCGAGTACGCAGAGGCGGCCGAGGATCTCGCCGCCGAGCAAAAACGTCGACAGAAAAACAAACCACCGCAAGTGTTAAAGCACAAGAAAGGCCGAAGGAGGTGATACCGTGGCGAGTAGCAAAACACTACAAGCGATCGTGGAGATTGCGGGCTCATTAAGCCCAACACTCGGGAAAGCCGCAGAGGAGGCCAGCAAATCACTCGAGGGCATAAACCTGAAGGCTGTCGCCGTAGGTGCTGGCGTTGCTGCTGCGGGTGCCGCTATCGGAAAAGCTACCATTGAGGCCGGCAAGTATCTCGTAGATCTCGGCGGGCAATTCGACAATGTAGTCGATACGATCAGGATCGGAACCGGAGCCACCGGGGACGCCCTCGACGCTCTCACCGATGATTTTAACGAGGTTTACAAAAGCGTACCAACAACAATGGAGGACGCCAGTCAGGCGATCGCCGACTACAACACGCGCCTCGGTTTGACTGGCCCAGAATTGCAAAATATTTCAAAGCAGGCGATCCAAGTGTCGGACATGCTGGGGGACGACCTCGGCGGCGTTATCGAGGAGTCAAGCCAAGCCTTCCAAGCGTGGAACATCGACGCGGCCGACATGGGCGACGCTATGGACTATGTGTTCAAGGCGTCACAGTCAACCGGTCTCGGCTTCACTGACTTAATGAGCAGCGTGCAGCAGTTCGCCCCTCAACTTCAAGAAATGGGCTACTCATTCAACGAAGCCACCGCCCTGATCGGACAGCTTGACAAGGCCGGTGTAAATACCAGCGAAGTGCTCGCGGCTATGAAAAAGGGTGTCGGAGCTCTTGCGAAGGAAGGAATATCTGCAAGCGAGGGCCTCGAACAGTATGCCGAAAAGATTAAGAACGCAGGCAGCATGACAGAGGCGACCACTATCGCTTCTGAAATTTTCGGAACAAAAGCCGGCTCAACTATGGCTGCTGCTATCAGAGACGGGACTCTCTCAGTCTCCGATCTGACTGCCGAGCTTGAAAAAAGCACCGAGACTATCGGAGGCGCTGCTGGAGATACTTACGACTTTGCAGAGCGTCTGCAAATGTTCAAGCAGCAGGCTCAGGTGGCTCTCGAGCCGCTTGCAAATACCATGTTTGACACCCTCAATCAGCTAATGCCGGTAGTCGGTGAAGCTATGGAGGGGCTGATCCCAATTATTCAGGGTTTGACTGAGACAATTATCCCGGTAATTCAAGACATAATGCCGCAGCTGATCCCTCTTTTTCAAGATTTTGTACCGGTACTTTTGGAGACAGCCCAGACGATCGGCCAGCAGTTGATCCCGCCGCTGCTTCAAATGATCCAGCAAGTGCTCCCATTGGTTATTCAGTTAGTGAGCAGCGTCCTGCCGCTCCTATCTCAGATCATTGCGGCAGTTTTGCCGGTACTGGTGCAGCTCATAACCGCAATTTTGCCGCCGATCATGCAGATTATATCGGCAGTTTTGCCGGTTGTGATCGAACTACTCAACACGGTGCTCCCTATCCTTATGACGCTGATTAACTTACTCATGCCGATACTCGACACCGTTATGAATTTAATCGGGCCAATTGTGAGTCTGATTGCGACAGCGATCACCCCTCTGATCTCAGTGCTGGGATCGCTTATTTCTCAGGTTTTGGAACTTCTGGCCCCGGCCCTTCAATTTATAGCCGGAATTTTTACGAGTGTACTCGGTACCGCTATTCAGGGAATAGCCCCGATCGTGCAGTCTATAACTCAGATTTTTCAGGGCCTTATCGACTTTATTACTAATGTATTCGCCGGAAACTGGAGCGGAGCATGGCAGGGAATTGTCAGCATTTTCTCGGGTATTGTTTCAGGAATTGCAAATATTTTCAAGGCTCCAATCAATGCGATCATTAGTGGAATTAACACTTTTATCAATGGCATTAACGGCATAAAGATCCCGGACTGGGTACCGGGTGTCGGCGGTATGGGCTTTAGTATTCCAAACATACCAATGCTTGCGACTGGTGGTTTTACTGAAGGCATAACAATCGCCGGAGAGGCTGGCACTGAGGCTGTTATCTCATTCGATCGAAGCGTCAGGGCTGCCAATATAGGCTACTGGGAAAAGGCCGGCGAAATGCTGGGCGTATACGACAGATCAGAGACAGCCCTCGCGGGCAATCTCCTGAGCGTTGACGACTTTTCTCTGGCTGAGTTATCTCAGCCTTCTACCACTATCGTTTACGATTTTAGCGGCTTCACATGGAGCCCGGTTATTGCTGGCGGTAAGGTTACAGAGGACAACGACGACCTCATGCAGAGGCTCAAAGCTCACGAGGCCGAGTTCTTCGACTGGCTGGAGCGCTGGATCCAAACAAGGGAGGTGACTGCTTTTGCGTAGAGTTACATCATACTACGAGTACACCACGCAAGACGGCGACACATTCGACCTGCTTGCGTTAGATATGTATAACGACGAGCGTCTGGCTCATTACATCATCGAATACAACCCGGACTATTGCGACGTAATTGTATTCGAGGGCGGCGTGCAGTTAAAGCTCCCCGTTGTTGAGAAGGCAGAAACCTCGGAGACAGTACCACCGTGGAGGGCGACAGCATGAGCGAATTGTTATTGAATTATACGGACATTTCCGAAAAGGTGACACTCTCCTCCTGCGTGCATGAAATGTATGCGGGAGGACGCTCTGACTCTTTACATGTCAGAATATCAGACACAGACGGACAGTTCGACAAATGGAAATTAAAAACCGGATCACCGGTTGAATTTAAGGACTCAGGAACCGGCACGGGAAAAATGTTCTTGTACTCCTCGGCTCCTGACTCCAGCTACTACGACTTGCGCGCCTATTCCATGCCGCCAAGCGGCACGCTCCCAAACTCTAAAGCATGGGAGCGCGTTCATTTTTCGCAGATCGGCCAAGAAATTGCAAAACGGCACGGGCTCGAGTTTGAAAGCTACGGCGTGTCCGATCATGTGTACGAATATAGGAAGCAAGAAAACGAGGAGGACTTCAAGTTCTTCGGCCGACTATGCACACTCGAGCGCGCAGCTCTCACAATATACGACGGCAAACTGATCGCAGCCTATGAGCCGTATCTCGAGGCAATAGAGCCAGCGATCACAATCGACACGACCGGTTGCCATGTAGAATGTGAGGACAACAGCGTCCTATCGTATGGATCGACAACGGTATCTTGCGGACCTTACACCGGAACATATAAGGCACCGGGAGAAAACTCTCGAATATGGGTACCGCAAAAGCCTATTAAGTGCCAGAGCACCCTCGAGGCGATCCGCTTCGCTGCCGGAGTATTGCGAGAAAAAAATAAAATGCTCGTATGCGGCAGTATAGAGGCGAGCCTCATGCCGATATATGCGCCCGGAATAATGGTGAACATATTAAACCAGCAGGCCCCGTCATGGAGCGGCGCCTTTTATATTTACAAAGTGCGGCACGATTACGGAAAGCACAAAACAAAAATATTTTTCAGGAAGAAACTGGAGGGCTACTAATGGACGGAACCATAACCAAAGGCGTGATCCTGAGCATTGAGGGCAACACCGCAAAGGTGGCCCCGATGAAGGACACGCGGCTCGTGTCTCCTAATATCCAGATAGCTGACAACATCGACGCGGCAACGCTAAAAAAAGGCGCAGCCGTGGCTTATGTCTGCTTCGAGGACGACACCGGCCTCATATTTGCAACACTGAGCTAGGAGGCGATCACACATGGCAGTAATGGCAAAATGGAGAAACAAAACCTTCGAAGTCTCCAGAAAGAAAGTAAACCCGCTGAAAAACTTCTCTACTTCGACAACGATCAAGGGCGACGACTCCAAGAGCAAAAAGAAAAAAACTGAGCTCGTGCCCTTTACCTTCGACATTGACGTACATGCAAACGCCGGAGTAAACCCTCAGAAAGAGTACGAGTCGTGGTGCTCTCTCATTAAAAGCACCGGCGTGTTATATCTGCACGGCCGTCGCTTCGGCAGAGAAACCAGACTAAAAGAGGTAAGTCTCTCTGGCGTTATTATGGACGATTACGGCCGGATCCGCTTCGCTACGATCGGGCTCACGTTCGAGGAGGTAAACAAGAAAGAAACCAGCGGAAAATCTGGCGCCCGAGCTGCCGCCTCAGAAGCAAAGAAAGCAGAGAAGAAAGCAGCCAAGAAAAAGGGCAAAAAAGTGACAATATCAGTAGGCAGCAGCGTGAAGCTGACCGGTTCATACTATGCGGACGGTGAGAAAATTCTCAACAGCGAAAAAAAGCGAGTTCTGAAGGTTGGAAAAATCAACGGAAACAAAGCATACCTCCCGCAGGTCGACGGCTGGGTATATATCAGCACGCTGTCCCTCGTGTCATAAAGGAGGCGATCACATGCTGGCAAGCAACAACGGGGATCCGCGACAATGCGCGGCCAATCTCCTGAAACTTACGAGAGGCGAAAACCCCTACGATCGTATCAAGGGGATCGACGCAGCAATAACAGACGCACCCAGCGCCTCGGCGCGTTATGACGCAATTGCGGAGGCTGAGTGGGTACTTGACACTTACGAGCCGCGCGTCGAGGTCGAAGGCATTGACTTCGAGGCTCCAGACGCACAAGGCGGCGATTTTTCGACTATAACACAAATTAAACTAAGAGAGGAGGAGGACAATGAGTAGCACCAGCGAATTGCAATTCATAGAAACAGACGCCGGCCAGATCTACGACTTTATCATGTACGTTTTAGAGAATGGCGTCACCGAGGAATTATACCCCGGAGACGAGCGCCGAATTTTTGGAGAAACGCTTGCGACTCTCGTTGTAGCGCTTTACTCCACGATGAACGACTCGGCAAAGCAGTCAACTCTCCGCTATGCAAGGGGCGACGTTCTCGACGCTCTGGGAGAATTTGCGGGAGTGTTCAGGATCGAAGCACTACCGGCGACAACAACGGTTCGCTTTTCTCTCAAAGAAGCAGTAACGCAAAACATCATTATCACCAAAGGAACCCGCGTAACTTCGGACTACTCTCGCTACTTCAAAACCACAGAGACCACAGTCCTGCAGGCTGGTTCCTTATATGTCGACGCCGAAGTCGAAAGCGAGGAAGGCGGCACGGCATACAACGACATACCAGTCGGCGAGATCAATGTGCTGGTTGACATGATCCCATTCATTGACGAAGTTTCCAACACTGAGGAAACAGCCGGAGGCGGCGACGAGGAAAACGACGAGGATCTGAGAGAAAGGATCCGACTCGCACCAGCCAGCAGATCCACGGCCGGGCCTAAAAACTCATATAAATATTACGCCGTATCTGCTGACGCAACCGTGGCCGACGCACACATAAGCTCACCGAGCCCGGGCGTGGTTGTAATTACGCCTATTTTGTACGGTGGAGAAATACCGGATCAGTCCGTACTCGACAAAGTTCTAGCAGCCTGCAACGCTGACGACGTTCGCCCGCTGACCGACAAAGTGGAGGTATCTGCTCCGACTATTCAATCTTACGATATTGAGCTGAAATACTACACAACCGCAGCCAATGAGACCGCAGTCGTTGAAAATATAGAAAGCTCAGGCGGCTCGATCGACCAGTATATATACTGGCAAGGCAGCAGCCTCGATCGGAATATCAACCCGGACTATTTGAGAAAACTCATACTTTGCCCGGAGGACTCAGACGGCAACCACCTGACCGGCGCGGATCGCGTCGATATTATCAAACCGGTATACACCGAGCTGAGCGCAACGACGGTGGCGAAGTTTTCCGGCAAATTAACGGTATCGCATGAAGTGGAGGGGTAAAACATGGCAAGAATGAGCATTTTTAACCCCAACATGGCGAAGCTGCTCCCTAAGTTTATGAAAGCAGATGAAACGGACGTGGCGCTCTCTCATGCTATGGACGTTCTGCTCGCGAAACCGGCAAATAAATCTAAAATTTTGCGCAAATGGGACCAGATCGACAACATGAACGACGCGCAGCTCGATGAAATGGCGTGGGAGTTTAATATTGACTGGTGGGACTCCTCTTTCTCTCTGGAGACCAAAAGATCAGTAATACGCACATGCTACCGAGTCCATGAAAAGCGCGGCACAAAATGGGCGGTTGAGGAGCTTATCACCTCAGCCTTCGGAATGGGTAAAGTTACGGAGTGGTTCGAGTACGGCGGCCAGCCGTACTGGTTCAAAATTCAGACAAGCGCAACGCTCACGAAGGACGGTATGCTTTATTTTTTGAACATGATCGACAAGGTAAAAAATGCGCGCTCTCATGTTGAAATGATCGAAGTTACCAGAACGATCCAGCAGCCACTCCACGGAGGAACCGCGTACCATTCATTCAGTAAATGCGTAGTTTTAGATCATTTTCAGGAAATACGCAAGGCAGAAATCACCCAGCACGGAGGAACTGGCCGAGGATCCTACCACAGCCGCAACAGCATTATGGACTACTTTGCGTTGGAATACTCTACGAGCATTGTGTCGAACGTCGGCACGGCAGCAGGTCAGAGCCAAAGCAAAGCGGGAGCAATAGAACATTTTGACGACGTACAACCTCTGGAGCTTCCACTGGCTGCCGGAGTTGCACATACAAACCACATTAAAAACATCATAAAGGAGGAATGATTGCATTATGGCAGATTTTAACAATGCAGTAATGACAAACGGTGGCGCCGCTTTACTGGCAGCCACAACCGCCGGAACCGCAAAGATCAAATTCACCAAGCTGGTGACTGGATCCGGCACCTATTCAGACTCGGAGAAAACCAGAGCCAGCCTGCAGGCACGCTCTACTCTCAAAGCGCAGAAACAAGAGATCCCATTCTCTAAAATTGAAATGGCGACCGATACCTGCGTAAAATTGACGGCGCTCGTCTCAAATGCTGAGCTCTCTGCTGGCTATTATGTGAATGAGATCGGCATTTATGCGGTTGACGAATTACACCCGGCCGCTGCTCCGGTCCTCTACTCGATCGCGATCGCGAACGTGGCCGACTATTTGCCACCGTACAACGGTTTGACACCTTCAACCATTACGCAGGAATACTTTGCGACCGTCGACAATGCTCTTGAGGTTACGATCCAGACCAAGACCGGAGCCGTCGCTCTGGCTGAGGATCTCGAAGCTACAAACGAGGAGCTTGCGAGAGCTATGTCAGACAACGATCGCCTCTATGCCGGCAGAGACCTGACTACTGTCTTTGCACTGGAAATTGCGAAGTATTCAGACGCATGGGCGTGGATCAAGGCAAGGATCAAAGCCCACAATTTTGCCGGTATTCATGTAGCCGACTATATTCCTATCACAATGAACGGCCAGACGGTAAAAATGCAGGTTGCTGGTATCGACACATATTACAGAACCACCGATCAGCAGCTCAGCCACCACATTGATTTTATTAGTAAAGACTGCTTTAATCAGACGGTCAAATGGAACGAAACCAATAACAACAACGGAAACGCTGCAAATAACTCACCATACATGGTAAGTAACCTGCACACGTTCCTCACTACTACCCTTTACGGCTACCTTCCGGCAGCAGTCAAGACCGTAATCAGCAACAAGCGCACCCTCATGGAATACAGATACAGCGCAAGCGGCGCACTCACTGACGGCACGGGCTGGGGCTGGCAGGATCTCGGCCCTCTCTGGGTGCCTCTCGAGTATGAAATTTTCGGCTCAACTATCTGGGGGACAAAAGGCTGGAGTCAGGGGCAGGGCGTACAGTACCCGATCTTTGCTAACAGCTTTTTGAACCGTATCAAGGGCGCCGGAAACGGCGGCGGCCGCTGCACCTGGTGGACCGCTTCTGTCGGGAGTGGCAACTCGACTATTTGCGTGTTCGTCGGCGGCAACGGGTACTCCGACTACTGGTACGCCAGCAACGGGCTTTACGTCCCGGTCTGCTTCCGAATTGACGAGGCGTAAGCCGCGGCATAATTTCAAAATCCGGCTACCTCGTGTAGCCGGGTAACTGGAGGCATAGAATGAGTAACGTATACACCAGAAACCGTAAAAAGACGCCGTTCGACGTCCTTGCGAACGCCGAGAAACTCCAAGATCTTGTAACGCTCTATGTTATGAATGAGAGGTATGTGCCTAAAAAGTGGCGCTTTATGATCGGTCAGGATCTTATCAAGAAAATTGACGAGCTGAACGACAACATAATCGCCGCGAACAGTATCTACGCCATGAGCGAGCAGGATCTCGCGAGCCGTAAGGCATACGCCCAAAAGGCGATCGCGAACGGCTACCAATTACAAAGAAAACTCTCCCGCCTTATCAGGTGCGTGCCTTCGGCCACGGCCGCAAGCCTCGAAGAAATCACGAGCTTATTGAGCCAAGAGATCGACGACCTGAAAGGCTGGAGGAAAAACGACAAAATAAGAGCCAGATAATAAACTCGGGTTATTTGCTGAAAAGTGTCACGCGGCCGCTGCAACTGGTGGACCGCTTCTGTCAGGAGTGGCAACTCGACTAATTGCGTGAACGTCAACAACAACGGGAACTCCAACAACTGGAACGCCAGCAACGAGCTTTACGTCCCGGTCTGATTCCACCTATATGCCAGACAAAGTAGAGAAATCGAAATCAGTGCCAGAGTGGAAGGAAGGAGCAAATAACCCTCGCCGTCAAGGCGTAAATAAGAGCCCAGACGCTACCGGGTGGACGCTGCTTGCATGGCGCGGAGTTTGTGCGAGTTCTCCGCGTTTCATACCCGTTGTACTATGCGGCTAATTAAACGCATGACAGCCGTGCTGGGTAATAACAAAGGAATGAGTTGAATTGTGACAAGCGAAGAAAGACGAGAACAACGATACCAGAGACGGAAAGCCGCAAGGCTGAAAAAGAGGCAGGAAACAATCGGGAAATATGATGATTTTGAGCGCGTGGCCTCGCTGAACTCTCTGTACGAAGCAGCAAGGGAAGCCTCGAAGGGCGTCGACTGGAAAGCCAGCGTCCAGAGGTACAACTCTTTGCTGCTTTTTAATATATCCAAAACACGCGCCGAGCTGCTTGCTGGGAAAGATATACGCCGCGGTTTTATTTGCTTTGATATATGCGAACGCGGCAAGCTGAGACACATCAAAAGCGTGCATTTTTCTGAGAGGGTTGTGCAAAAATCATTTTGTACCAACATTCTATACCCTACCTTCACACGCTCCCTGATTTACGACAACGGGGCGAGCCAGAAAGGAAAAGGCACGCAGTTCGCGCTCGACAGACTGACAACTCACTTGCGGAGACATTTCAGGAAATACGGACGCGAAGGCGGCATACTTCTGATTGACTTCTCGGACTACTTCGGGAATGTGGCGCATGAGCCACTTTTTAAGATATACCGGCAGATCTTCACAGATCCCCGCGTCATAGCTCTGGGAATGAGATTTATCTCTGCCTTCGGCGATAAAGGTCTCGGGCTGGGAAGCGAAACGAGTCAGATCAATGCCGTAATGCTTCCGAACCGCGCGGACCATTACGCGAAGGAAGTGCTCAGGATCCGAGGCTATGGCAGATATATGGACGACTCCTGCCTACTGCACCATAGCATTGCATATCTCGAGGAATGTCTCGAAAGGCTCGAGGTAATATACTCAGAATATGGCATAGTTATCAACAAGAAGAAAACAAAAATTGTAGACCTCAAACACGGCTTTACATTTTTGAAAACTCATTTTTATATCACAGAAACCGGCCGGATCATCAAAAAGCCGTGCCGTGACAGTATCACCCGAGAACGCCGAAAACTGAAAAAGCAGGCGGCTCTCGTAGCTTCTGGCGTCCTGACCTTTGACGAGGTTCGGCACTCTTACGCCTCATGGCGTGGCAGCATGTCGCACCGGGACGCATACAGAACCGTGCAAAGCATGGACCGCCTATTTAATAGGCTGTTTATAGATCAATGGAAAGGAGGACCACAACCATGAGAACCAGAGAAGAAATGGAGGCAGAAATCAGAGGCTTACAGCAGTTACTCGCTGCGACAGATTATAAGGCTCTGAAACATGCCGACGGCGCCCTCACAGACGAGGAGTACGAGCCGACACGCACCCAGCGTGCTGAATATCGTCAGCAGATCAATGACCTGCAGGCAGCGATTGAGACGCTCGAGACCACCGAAGGGCAGGTGGTAGACAATGAGTAACCTCGAAATTATTGAATTGCAAAACGCAATAATTTCCAACATGGCCCAGATTAACGCCGAGCTGCACTCCAGACTCGAGCAATATGAGGCCGTGGCTCAGAACGAAAAAACCGAGCAACTGGAGGAAGCGACCGGCAACATGATCGGACGCCTGAAGGCCGCCGGCATTTTTGAGGAAGGAGGGATCCTATGACAGATCTGAGCATTTTCATCACGGTGGCCGGGCTCTGTCTCTCTGTCGCTACTTTCTATTTTGGGCGCCAGTCAGTAACCAAAGCAGACGGGAAAGCCGCCGGAGCTCTGGAAACGGACCTGCGCTACATCAAGGAAAGCGTCGGCCGTATTGAGGGCCAGCTCAACAGAGACGTGCAACGACTGGAGGGCCGGATCGACGAGATCAGCAACCAGCTCGCCGGAATTAGTAACACAGCCGGCCGAGCCCATGAGTCAGCCAAAAGCGCGCACAACCGCATTGACGAACACCTCGAACGTGAGCACAACATACAGACGGATCGGAGGCGATCAAATGCGGAAACCTAGAAAAGAATTTTCTAAGACCATATTACGAGCGGTAGCTGCTGCCACCGTCGTGATCGTGGTCTTTTCTTTTGCCCTCATGTGGAGAACCGGCGACACCTCGCCGCTCGCCTACATCATACCGGGAATATTTACCGAGCTTTCTGCTGCTACTGGTTTTTATTTCTGGAAGGCTAAGGCTGAGAATGAGATCAAGCTCGACACTATCAGGCGTCAAAAGGAGTTAGAACAATCTAAAAAGCAGAACACTGAGCCCGGAGAATATGATCCGGGCTCTAACTATGAAGGAGGTACACCATAATGACAGAAAAAGAATTAAGACAGAGCTACGTCAATGCAGCCGTTTCCTATCTGGGCTGCAAGGAAAGCAACGGCAGCCACAAGAAAATTATTGATCTTTACAATAGCCACAAGCCCCTCGCCAGAAACTACGCCGTAAAATATACGGACTCATGGTGCGCGACTTTTGTCTCAGCTATGGCTATTAAAACGGGACTTACTGACATTATCCCGACCGAGTGCGGCTGCGGCCAGATGATCCAGCTTTTCCAGAAGCTCGGCGCATGGGTAGAAAATGACGCATACAGACCGAGCACCGGCGACGTTATTTTTTACGACTGGGACGACAACGGAGTCGGCGACGATACCGGCTGGCCTGAGCATGTCGGCATTGTAGTGAGCGTATCAGGCAACACGATCAAGATTATCGAGGGAAACAAGAGCGACTCAGTAAGCTATCGCGAAATTGCTGTAAACGGCCGCTATATTAGAGGCTACGGAGTGCCTAAGTACAGCAGCAAGGCAACCAGCGCCGGATCTGGATCTGGCAACGGTGGCGGCCTGAAATACTCAAAGGGCGATATTGTAAACTTTACCGGATCCAAGCACTACGCAAGTGCGAACGCTACCAGCGGTCCTTCCTGCAAGGCTGGAAAAGCAAAGGTAACAGACACCGCAGAGGGTACAAAGCACCCTTACCACCTGATTGCGGTCAATGGATCGGGATCGACCGTTTACGGCTGGGTAAATGCCTCAGACATTGCGGAAGCCTCTACTGCTGCCGCCTCTGGCTCTATTGCGGAAGGCAAAACGGTCAAGGTAAAGAGCTCGGCCACAAAGTACGCAACCGGCCAGACGATCCCGAGCTGGGTGAAGTCCAGAAAATACACGGTACAGAAAATCGACGGAGATCGCGCCCTCTTGAAAGAGATCACAAGCTGGGTGAAAATCTCCGATCTTGAATTAGCATAAGGAGGGCAACGGAATGGATCAGGAAACTCTCAACACACTCATGTCAATGGTTATTTTGCCTCTGCTGCTGGCTCTCTCAGGCTTCGCGGTTGCATGGCTGAGAAAAAAGACGCAGGAAATCACGGCAAACATTAACGACGCAACTGTCCGCAAGTATGTGGATCTCGCAAGCGACGCCGTAACGAAAGCCGTACAGACAACCTTCCAGACCTATGTCGACACATTAAAGGCGCAGGGCAAGTTCGACAAAGAGGCCCAGCTCACGGCATTACAGAAAGCAAAAGACACCGCTACTGCTCTTATCACCGACGAAGCCAAGCGAGTGATCGCTGAGGCTTACGGAGATTTTGACAAGTGGCTCGCCTCTACGATCGAAACCCTCGTCAGGGAGGATAAGAGAACGGCGCCTGCTGCCACTGAGGAAAAGCAGACACAGATCGCCACTACCGCTGCCACCGCTGCCGCCTCGGTAGCTGCTACGGTAGCCCAGACGGCAGTCGCTCAGGCTACTGCTGAGGTAAAGGCTGCCAAAGCCACGGAAACGGCCACAGAATAAGCCACAGGCGGTCAGAATTGACGCAAAGACGCTCACCCGGTAATTTTATCGAGTGGGCGCCTTTTTTGCGTTCTGGGGGCATTTTAGACGCTGCTCTCTATTGCTTTAATATCTTGTGCAAGATAGACAAAAGCTCCGGCAGAGGTTTGGTGAGTGTGTGTATTGTTATCTTGTGCACGATATAGTATTATAATATCAGAAACAAGGAAAACCGCAGAAAATAAGGAGGCAGCACATGAAAGTCACAACGTACACAATCAACGAAGGAACCGCTTCTCAGTATTACGGACTGAAAAGCGTAAACGATAACCACGTTTTATACTATGCGCCGAATAACTGGAAAACAAAGCGCGGAGCTATAAACTGGGCCAAGAAAAACGGCTACGAGGTGGAGGAATAGGAGGCGGGCTATGAGAGGAACCAGAAAAGCAAAAGAAACAGAGTACCGAATTTTTAAGGAGTTCAACACCAAAACAGATCGCGACCGCGTATATCTGACAGCCGGGCACAAGATCCGCGTCGATATATTCGAGGGCTACCTCTGGCAGGTTCCTGAGCTGCTCCGGTGTAAAAACTGGAAGATCTGCGACTCATGCGACAAAGGAGTCTGTAAAACGTACTACATCGACATATTGCCAGCGTAGCGAGTTGTTGTCGTGTGCATGATATGATAAAATTACCTTGAAGGAGGCGATACAGTGGCAAGAAAAGCGACAAAGACACCGGAGGAACTGGCAGCAGCCCACACCAAGTACAAGAACGCATGGCAGCGGGAAAACAAGGACCGGATCCCGATCACGGTGCCGATCGGAGACAAGGACCGGATCGCAGCATGGGCCAAGTCAAAAGGCTACCAGAGTACAAACTCATACATAACCGACCTCATATACAAAGACATGGGGGAAAGATAACACCCGCAGCAATGCGGGGCACTAATGAAGCCGAGGACGGTCCCAAGCCCGTGAAAATTCAGAGGGGTGCGCATAATGAACAGATCAAGCCCGGTCTGAGTGATAGCTGACAAGTTTTGCTGGTTTTTAATGTGAAAACCTTAAAACGAGACAAGAAGGCAGCAGGCGCCGCAGCCAGTCCCGTGCAACCCGTAAACAATAGCCACGCGGCCGAGGAGGCCAGAGAGGAACGGTGATAGCTGCCGAGCTGAGCAGGCTCTATTTCTCGAGCCATATCGAGAGACGACCGGGCATAACAAAAGCGCCAGAGCCTAAGCCCTGACGCTTTTATTTTTCGCTATTTCCGCGTGAAGTTTACCACCACGGCGAACACTTTCTTGAAAAAGTACACCGGGTTCGGCTTCGCGCCATTGAGTGCGGAAGATGGGACTTGAACCCACACGGTATTGCTACCACAGGCACCTGAAGCCTGCGCGTCTGCCAATTCCGCCACTTCCGCGTACTGCGTTTCGTATCATATCATTTCTATCCACAAATGTCAACAGGAAATTTGATAAATTCGAAACGCTTTTTCATTTTTAATTATTCTGCGTCCGTTGCAGAGGCATCGCTGTCTGTGGCAGCCGGTGTCTCTACGGTTGCATCACTGGCGGTTGCCTGTACACCCTTGCCATTCTCTAACAGGTAATCGACTACCTTCTGAGCCAGCGCATAATAAACAAGATCCTCAGAAGTATAATTCTCTTCAAGGCTGGACTCATCATCATAACCATAATAATCCATGATCGTCTTCTTATAGTCATCGACCTCTGCTTTATCAACCGTGATTCCGGCATCCTTTGCAACTGCACATACCGCAATCTTTTCCTTCATATAATCTTCAGCCAGTCCCTGTACATACTCACGGAAATCTGACTCGCTCTGGAAGCCATATCTGGCTGTTACATAATCACCAAGCGAATAACCATACTGGGAAGCTGCCTGCTCCTGCTGGGAAATACTCTTGTCGATCAGATCCTGCATTTCCTTCTCAGGATACTCATTGTATGTTGTCTTCTCTACAAGCACCTGCATAACTGCGCTCTCATTGGCACTCTTATCCGACTTGTCATACTGCTCAACCAGATCTTTTCTGACGGAATCCTCATATTCCAGAATTGTTGTTGCATCTGTATAAGAAGCAACAAATGCATCGTTGTACTCCGGAAGCTGTGTCTCTGTAATGTAGTTGATCGTAATCTTAAAATCTGCTTCCTTTCCGTTCAGCTCATCCTTACCATAATTCTCCGGGAACGTTGCCTTGATGTTGAACGTCTCACCAACCTTATGTCCTATGATACCATCCTCAAAGCCCGGAATCATAGCACCGCTGCCAAGTGTCAGATCATAACCGGCACCATTTGAATTACCACCTTCGAATTCCTCGCCATCGATACTGCCAACGAAATCAATATTGACATTATCGCCTTCCTTGACGGTTCCTTCCTTTACCTGTGTCTTCGTTGCATACTGTTGCAACAGGGAATCAATCTTTGTTTTTACATCCGCATCTGTCACGGTCGATTTTGTCTCTTCATATTCCAGTCCCTTATAGTCTGGCAGGTCACAATACGCTGCATATTTGTCAATCATACTCTGCTGGTCAACGCCATCTACCTTCTTTCCACATCCGGTAAGCATTGTCATCCCAAGCGCAAGACTCAGTACATACCCAAGTGTTTTAAACTTCTTCATAATACATATCCCTTCTGATTCTACCTAAAAATATAAGACTTAAAAACTTAAATCCCTAGCATTTATACCATATTTTAAGGAAAATGAAAAGGCAATTTTCATATTTCACAAAGAAATCACAGGGCATACACATTTTTTCCGGCATGTATAAGGCACAAAAATGGCTTGAATACGCGGTTTTTCGACATTTTAGGAGTCCAAAAAATCGCAACATCTAGTTTTTGTGCATTTTTTTCATACTAGATTTAGTGTTTTCATGTTTACAAACCACAAGTCAGATGATATAATGTGAAACCGTATTCACGTTTTTTATTTGGATACCAAAGAAATACACTGACAGATAGTTTTAGGAGAGGGTTTATGAAAGTTATCAAACGAGATGGTCATACAGTGACCTATGACCGCAGCAAGATCATCACCGCCATCAAAAAAGCAAATGCTGAGGTTGAACCAGGTGAAAAAGTAACCGATGAAAAAATTGAGGAGATTGTTCAGGGGATTGAAAGCAAGAACCGCCCACGTATGCTGGTGGAGGATATCCAGGATATCATCGAGCAGAAGCTGATGGCGGACGGCAAGTTTGTACTTGCCAAGACTTACATTATTTATCGTTATACCCGTGAGCTTGTCCGTAAGGCAAATACAACGGACGATTCTATTTTAAGTCTGATTAAAAACCGTAACAAAGATGTTATGGAAGAAAATTCAAACAAGAACGCAACGGTTGCCTCTACCCAGCGTGACCTGATCGCCGGTGAGGTATCCAAGGATCTGACACGTCGTGTTCTGCTGCCAGAGAAAATTTCTAAGGCACATGATGAGGGCGTACTGCATTTCCACGATGCGGATTATTTCTTACAGCCAATCTTCAACTGCTGTCTGATCAATATCGGCGATATGCTTGATAATGGGACTGTAATGAACGGAAAATTGATTGAGAGCCCAAAGAGCTTTCAGGTAGCCTGTACGGTTATGACACAGATTATTTCCTCGGTTGCCAGCAGCCAGTACGGCGGACAGTCTGTAGATATCCGTCATCTCGGCAAATATCTGCGCAAGAGCTACAACAAATATAAGAACAAACTGGTTGAGGAATTCGGAGATAAGATTGACGATGCAATCCTGGAGCAGATGGCACAGGACCGCCTGCAGGACGAGCTTCGTTCCGGTGTCCAGACAATCCAGTACCAGATCAATACATTGATGACAACCAATGGACAGTCTCCATTCGTGACATTGTTCCTGAATCTCGATCCAAACGACGAGTATATCGAGGAAAATGCAATCATCGTGGAGGAGATTCTCCGTCAACGTCTCGAGGGCATCAAAAACGAGAAGGGTGTGTATGTGACACCTGCATTCCCGAAGCTTATTTATGTATTGGATGAGCACAACTGCTTAAAGGGCGGAAAATATGACTATATTACGAAACTGGCGGTCAAATGTTCAGCCAAGCGCCTCTATCCAGATTACATCTCTGCGAAAAAGATGCGTGAAAACTACGAAGGCAATGTATTCTCCTGTATGGGATGCCGTTCGTTCCTCTCTCCATGGAAGGATGAGAACGGAAATTATAAATGGGAAGGACGTTTCAACCAGGGTGTTGTATCCCTGAACCTTCCACAGATTGGTATTCTGGCAAAGGGCAATGAAGAAAAGTTCTGGAGCATGCTCGACGAGCGTCTGGATCTGTGCTACGAAGCTTTGATGTGCAGACATAATGCACTGCTTGGTGTTACCTCGGATGTCAGTCCGGTACACTGGCAGTACGGTGCGATTGCCCGTCTGAAAAAAGGTGAAAAGATTGATCCATTATTGAAGGATGGATACTCTACAATCTCCCTTGGTTATATCGGCCTGTACGAGGTAACAAAGCTTATGACTGGCAAGAGCCACACCGAACCGGAAGGTGAGGAATTTGCCCTTCGTGTTATGAACCGTCTGCGCAAGGCTTGTGATACATGGAAGGAAGAAACCGGTCTTGGTTTCGGTCTGTATGGCACACCGGCAGAAAGCCTCTGCTATCGTTTCGCAAGAATCGACCAGGAGCGTTTCGGCACGATCGAAGACGTCACAGACAAGGGCTATTATACGAACTCTTATCATGTGGATGTCCGCGAGAAGATCGACGCATTCAGCAAGTTCCGTTTTGAAAGCCAGTTCCAGACCATTTCCTCTGGTGGTGCGATCTCTTATGTGGAGATTCCAAACATGCGCCACAACTTAGAGGCACTCGAAGAGATCGTGCGTTTCATCTACGACAACATTCAGTATGCGGAGTTCAACACGAAATCCGATTACTGCCATGTCTGTGATTACGATGGAGAAATCATGATCAACGACGACAACGAGTGGGAATGTCCACAGTGCGGCAACAAGGATCACTCCAAGATGAATGTGACACGTCGTACCTGCGGCTACCTCGGCGAGAATTTCTGGAATGTCGGCAAGACGAAAGAGATCAAGGCACGTGTATTACATCTGTAAAGTCGAGGTTAGAAAATAGATATGAATTATGCGGATATCAAGCGCATTGATGTGGCAAACGGACTCGGCGTGCGGGTTTCCCTGTTCGTGTCCGGCTGTTCCCATCACTGCAAGGGCTGTTTTAACGAAGAAACATGGGATTTCAACTACGGAAAACCATTTACAGAAGCGGAGATCGAGCAGATCTTGGATTATCTGAAACCAGACTATATCAAGGGACTGTCGCTACTCGGCGGGGAACCTTTCGAATATGTCAACCAGCAGGGACTGCTGCCTTTGCTTCGACGGTTTAAGTCTCTGTACCCACAGAAAGATGTGTGGTGCTACACAGGCTATGATTTTGAAAAAGATATACAGGGAAAAATGATGGTGATGTGGCCGGAGACACGTGAATTGCTCCGCTACATCGATATACTGGTCGACGGGGAATTCGAAATGGATAAGAAAGATTTGTCCCTCCGCTTCCGCGGCTCCTCCAACCAGAGAATCATCAACGTCAAGCGTTCGCTTGCAGAAAACAAAGTTTGTCTGGAGGAGGAATTTTACAAATGATTACCCATATGCAGGTAAATGTTAAGAAATTACACGAAAACGCAGTACTGCCAACCTACGGTTCTACCAACGCTGCCGGTGCCGATTTGTACGCATGTATCGATGCACCACTTACGATTGCACCACATGAGACGGTGATGGTTCATACCGGACTTGCCATGGAGATTCCAGAAGGTTATGCCGGACTTGTCTATGCCAGAAGCGGACTGGCTGCCAAACGTCATCTGGCTCCTGCAAATAAAGTGGGTGTTGTCGATTCCGATTACCGCGGTGAGTTCATGGTTGCTCTACACAATCACAGCAACGAGCCACAGACGATTGAGCCAAAGGAGCGTATCGCACAGCTTGTCATCACACCATATATTGTTGGTGATTTCGCAGTGGTTGACGAATTAGAAGAAACCGAACGCGGTGCCGGTGGTTTTGGTTCCACGGGACGATAAGATACTATTTCAAAACAAATGGGTGCACTAAGCAAGTGCACCCATTTGTTTCTGTTTCATTTTCTGAATATCTGCTGTCACATCCCGCACAGCAAACACAACCGAGGTCACATGTCCCTTTGCATCCCAGCATTGTGGTGTCAAAATCGAACAGGAACAAATTCCAAAATCATTCTCTGAGACAAATGTAATATAGGATTCTCCCTTCAGACGCTCATCCAGGTCTGACAGATTGACAAACTTTTGATAAGCGCCCCTATACGCCTGTCCCACGAAATTCTGAACGTAGCTTTCCAGCATAACTTTTGCAGTTGCCTGTTTCTGCAGCACCGCGCCGACTTCGCCTGGCATTTTGATGGCTTCCCACTCTCCCGTATCCAGGTGGATCAGAAGATTCAGTTTATAAATACTTCCGACCGCATTGATAATCCGAAACTGCTTCTGCATCTCCCGCATCGTATTCTGTGCCGACCGGTTTCGCAAAAACGTAAGAACCAGCAGGAAAAAGATATAAACGGCTGTACTAAACGCCAGAATCGTCGTTCGTGTTGCAAACACCTGACTCGAAGGATATACCACATACAATCTATACTGCTTATATCGCATCTGCCTTCCGTACCAACGTTTCCCGTTATATTTTAATTTTGTAATCCTGCCTTCCCTCCATACCGTATCATCTGTGATGTCAATCGGACATCCAACCACGGATTGCCCCTGCACATGGTTCTCATTTGTATTCAACACGATTTCACCATTCGTGATAACTACCATACCATCCATCTTAAACTGATGTCCGGAAAGCATTGTATCAAGGGAGATTTCATTCACGCCCATTGGGCGGAGTTCCACCTCATGATAACAGAGGATCAATCCGGTCACACCCTCTCTTGCGACGACTGCAAAATCATATGCCTTTTCTCCTATCTGCAGCCGCTCCATATAAGATTTTTCCGGATGCTCCAGAATCTGCGATACAGAATCATTCTTCAGTTCCTTCTCAAATAGGATCTGTGCATCTTCTCCACTGGAAAGAACGCAATTCCCCGCTTTGTCTGTCACGACAACCCCGGTAAGATTCTCATCCACCACATACGCATCCAAAATGTCCTTGTGAATTGTTACCCCATACTGCTCATACATTGCAATCGAGATTGCCTTTTCCTGCAGATTGATCAGATCCTTCGTCTTATCATCACTCACATAATTGTCGTACCGTTCACAGGTCTGACGTGCATATAGCAGCGTCTCATCTGCCACGCCACTGACCGTCTGCTTCGCCATATAAGTTGTGAGCAAAAAAATAAATGCCAGTAATAAAACTCCCGCCACGGGCGGAATCAATCTTATCACGACATTTTTCTTCGCATGTTTCGTATATTTCACCATCATTTATCCCCCCTACGATATACTTGGTGCTTTTTTCATTTGTCCCCGCACCAATTATATGTCATGATGTGTCAGCTGTCTACCACTAATTTACAAAAATCCCCCGGAATATGAAAATTCCGAGGGATTTCACCAAAAGAGAGGGACGGCTTTCTTTTACTCCAGATTCAGTTTATGCTTGCAGGTGAGCGTCGTTGCCACGGAAAGTACCGCAATTCCGACAACCTCTATGATCGTAACCGTCACAAGCACAATCAGATACTGCTTTGCTGTCGATGAGATCTGCTCCAGAAATAAGTCAATATCCTGCTTTGACAGAATCTCACTGAACACAACAACAAGTATGCCGTATATCATCTGGATCAGAGCAAAAAACACAACTGACCATATGCGTTTCCCCTTTGTGAATGCATGACCAAATGCATAGGCGGCATTGATCGTCCAGATATTGCACATCACACCGAGCCACATCATAAGAAGTGCCAATACACCATCCAGCACAATCAGACCCCGATCCACTGTCATCCCGGACATCGAAAGGAATTGCTGTACGAACCCTACGAAATCACTGAACACCTCGAAATTCCCCGTTGCGACGCAGACAGCAAGCCCATAAACAGCAACCATCCAGGCAATCATCACCAGATCACAGATAAGTCTCGCGCCAATGAGTGTGGATGTCTTTACCGGCAGGGTATGGGTGAGATACCCCTGATCCTTGAAGAAGCGATTCCGGAAATCAAGGCATGGAAGCAGTACGACCATCACAATCACGGCAAACATTGCCAGAGCAAACATCACATCTACAAGCTTTACAAATACGGCAAATGCAGTCGTACCAACCACGTTATATAATTTATCCAGTCCGAGCACGATAACCGCAAAAAGCATCACACCGGCAGATATCATTCCGACTAATCCGGAACGGTTTACAAATTCATTTTTTATACATTTTCCTAGCATCGAAATACCTCCCTGAATATCTCATCGATTGACTGTCCTTTTTCTGCCCGCAATGCATCCGCATCCTTCTGACAGATAATCTCTCCCTCTTTGATGAAGATGACTTCATCCAATATGTTCTCGATATCCGAGATCAGATGTGTGGACAGCAGGATCGTCGCTTTCTCATCGTAGTTTGTAAGAATCGTCTGCATGATATAGTCTCTGGCAGCCGGATCGACACCCGCGATCGGCTCATCTAAGACATACAGCCTTGCCCGGCGGCTCATCACCATAATCAACTGTACCTTCTCTTTGTTACCTTTCGACAGCTTCTTCAAGGTCATATCCGGGTCGATATTTAAGAGCTTCATCATGTCATACGCCCGCGTCTCATCGAAATCCGCATAGAAGTCCTTGAACATATTGACAAGCTGACGGATCTTTAAGTACTCGTTGAAATACGTCCGCTCCGGCAGATATGAAACAACCGCCTTTGATTCCGGTCCGACCTCATGTCCACAGATGCGGATACTTCCTTTCTCTGGCTGCAGCAGACCAACCAGCATCTTGATGAGTGTCGTCTTACCACTTCCATTCGGTCCCAGTAGACCGATAATCTTTCCTTCCGGCAATGCCAGGTTCAGGTTCTCAAATACAGTTTTCGAAATCCCATATCCTTTCTTCACGCCGGATACTTCTACTAAATTACTCATGTGCTCCCTCCTCGTGTAAATATCCTTTCAATACTGTTACAATCTCACCATCTGCATATCCAAGTGTTCGCATGCTATCCACAAACGCCTGTATATGCTTCTGACTCAGCTCCTCTCGCATGCTCGTTCCTCCTGTCTTTTGCTCTGCTACAAATCGCCCTGCCGTCCGCTGGGAATAGAGCACGCCTTCGCGCTCTAACTCCGAAAGTGCTTTCTGCATCGTATTCGGATTCACGCCTGCGGTCACCGCAAGCTCCCGCACTGCCGGAACCTGATCACCCGGCTTCAAGGTGCCCTGCGCGATCTGCATCTTTATCGCATCCACAATCTGTAGATAGATCGGGGATTCATTATTGAACTTCCACGCCAATCTTTGTTCCTCCTTTTTTGTATTATTGTATTATCTGAATAGTACAATAATACAGTAGTACAATTTTGTCAAGTACTTTTTATAAAAATACGCCGAACATGTTTCATAATTGCTTTTAATCAAAAAATCGAGCAGGTTAACACCTACTCGATTGAACATTCTTATATAAATTTTCTTAGTTTATCTGCTTTGTCCCAACTGTATCATTTACGATCGTATCATACACGTCCATATCTACGCTGTCCGGGTACTTGAAGATCGGATCGATCTGTGCCTGCCACTTCGTAAGCGTATCCGATAAAGCTTCCTGTACCTGCTGATTGTAAAGCACGATCTTCTGCTCATTCGTCTTCGTCTGATCAGTCAGAGCAATCATCTGGAATACATGATAACCATACTGAGTCTCCACAACCGTGCTGTACTGTCCATTCTCCATGCTGTAGAGCAAATCATACACATCCTGTCCGTATGTCTCCAGAATCTGCGATGGACTCATCGTCTGCGTCTGCGCCTGATCCAGCTGGTAGTACTCTGCCAGCTTCTCAATTGCTGCACCTGTGTTGTCCTTCAAGTCTGCCGTCGCAAGTGTGCTGCACGCCTGTAGCGCATTTTCATATTGCTGTTTCTTCTGATCATCCGTGTATGGGGTTATCACGCCATTTTCATCCATACTATAACATGCAAAATACATATCATAGAAAGTCGTCATCCGCGCCTCTTCATCGGAGATCTCAATCTTCCGGTCATCTAAGATCTTCGCCTCCACCTTCGATGCGATTGCATTTTCCTGCATCACTTTCTCGGCTTTTTCCTTCGTGATTTCCATGTTCTGCAACTGTTCATCTGTCAGTCCCTCGCAGAAATCATCTGCCTTCTGATTTAGCTCTGCCAACTCGTCATCGCCCAGTGTGATTCCAAGCTCCTCTGCATGCGCACACAACGTCTTGACGCGGACAATCTCATTTACAACTTCCTCCCGTGTCAGGTTCTCCATAGAAGTTCCCGCACCACCATCCGGAAGCACCGTCTGCCAGACATCACTGCCATACTGCATTTCGTACCGCTCCCGCACGGTTTCTATATAGATATATACCTCGCCTTTTGTTACCAGATTATTTCCATACTGAAACACCAGTGTTCCGCTGCTTGTCTGCTTTGTATCTTCTTCCTTTTTCTCTCCACAGCCGGAAATCATCGGTACCATCAGGCAGATACACAACAATATTGCAATTAGTTTTCGACAACGTCTATTATGCTTCATGGTTCACATCCTCCGTATTATACAATGTGCGGATATCCTCAATTACCTTCTCGCAGGAAGATACCATCTCTTCCTCGATCAGCTTCGACATACGGATACGGAAATATGTCTGCTTGCCCGCGGTAAGCCGCAATGTGTTCTTATACCGTTTCAATAACGGATTGACCCGCTCCGCCTGCACAGGTGCCTGCGGCAGCATGTAAAATCGCACCTCATCGCCTACATATTTGATATCCGTAATATAAACCTCATGTGCAATTGCTTTCAGATACGCCACATCAAGCAAGCGGAAAAACGGCTTTGGCGGTTCTCCAAACCGGTCGCGTACCTCCTCTAAGATGGCATCATTATCCTCGCGGTTCGCACATTTTGAGATTCTCTTATACAAATCCAGCTTCACATATTCATTCTTCACATAACTGTCTGGAATATAGGCATTGAGCGGAAGTTCTACGTTTGTCACGAACTCCTCACGCACCGTCTCACCAGACAGCCGCCGGATTGCATCGTTCAACATCTGGCAATACAGATCATAACCGACTGCCTCAATATTTCCCGACTGCTCCTGTCCAAGCAGATTTCCGGCTCCACGAATCTCCAGATCCTTCATTGCTATCTTATACCCTGAGCCAAGATCTGTAAACTCCCGGATTGCTTTCAGCCGCTTCTCTGCGACTTCTTTTATCATCTTATCGCGCTTATAGAGCAGGAATGCGTAGGCACTCCGGTTGGAACGTCCAACACGTCCCCGCAGCTGATAGAGCTGTGACAGACCGAACCGGTCTGCATCATGTATAATGATCGTATTGACATTTGGGATATCCAGTCCCGTCTCAATGATCGTCGTCGATACTAGCACATCAATCTCACCCTTGATAAAACGGCGCATCATCGCTTCAAGCTCCCGCTCCGGCATCTTGCCATGTGCAAATTCAATCGTTGCATCTGGCAGCACCTGACGGAGTTGTCCCGTGATGTCCGCGATCGTCTCTACCCGGTTATACACATAATATACCTGTCCGTTTCGCGCAAGCTCCCGGTTGATTGCCTCTTTTACAAACTCCAGATCGTACTCCATAATATACGTCTGGATCGGCAGCCGGTCGACTGGCGGCTCTTCCAGCAGACTGATGTCGCGCAGTCCAACCAGACTCATATGCAGGGTTCGTGGAATTGGTGTCGCCGTGAGAGTTAACACATCCACATTTTTCTTCATCTGCTTGATCTGTTCCTTGTGCTTGACGCCGAACCGCTGTTCCTCGTCAATGATCAAAAGTCCCAGATTTTTAAATACAATATCCTTGGAAAGCAGCCGGTGTGTACCAATCACGATATCGACCATACCAGACTTCATCTGCTCCAACGTCTCTTTTACTTCCTTCGGTGTACAAAACCGGGACAGCATGCGGATATTGACCGGATAGTTCTTCATACGCTCACAGAATGTATTGTAATGCTGCTCGGCAAGAATCGTCGTCGGTACCAGATATGCTACCTGCCGGTTATCCTGCACTGCCTTAAACGCAGCGCGGATTGCAACCTCTGTCTTTCCAAATCCTACATCCCCACAGACAAGACGATCCATGATCTTGCCACTTTCCATGTCGTGTTTGGTATCGTCAATGGCTTTCTGCTGATCCAATGTCTCCTCATATGGGAACATCTCTTCAAACTCCCGCTGCCATACGGTATCCTCCGAATATTTGTAGCCCTGCGTACTCGAACGAATCGCATACAGCTCGATCAGTTCCTTTGCGATATCCTCCACATGTCCCTTGACACGTGTACGCACCTTTTCCCACTCTGGACCGCCAAGCTTGTTCAGCTTGACACGCGCGCCATCCTTGCCGGAGAGCTTACCGATGCGGTCGAGCTGCTCAACAGGCACGAACAATTTACTGCCCTTTGCATACTCGATACTGATATAGTCTTTCATGCGTCCATCGGTTTCCACCTTGTCGATACCACGGTAGATTCCGACACCATGATTTTGATGTACGACATAATCGCCAACGGAAATATCCGAAAATCCGGCAATCTTCTCGCCAGCATATTTCGGCAGCTTCTTCCGTTTTTTCAGTTCCTTCGAAGTAAATATATCGCCCTCTGCGATCACAAGCAGATGGCACTCCGGAATCTCAAACCCCGTCTCCATTCGTCCGACACTGATGCGCACCTCGCCCGGTTTGAGCGGCTGTTCCCGGTTCTCAGTAAAGTACGCCATGACATCGTTATCCTGTAAGTTCTTGGCGATACGTTTTCCTCGTGTCGCGGATGGCGACAGGATCAGAATCCGATAGTCCTTCTTCTTATATTTTTCGATATCCTTCATCAGATCCTCGAAGCTGTTGTTGTAGCTGACAAGCCCCTTTGCATCGATCTGAAATGCATACTGTTCTTTCCAAGCTGGCTGCTTCTTATACAGTTCTGAAAGCAACACTGGTGTACGGTTCACTAATCTTGCCACAACAGTCTTGGCATCATAGAGCACATTTGCCTGTGTCGGCAGAACATAACCGCCCTCCAGACGCCCTTCCATCGACATGCCAAACTGCATCGCATACGCACCGGCACGCTGGTTCACACGCTCTGGATCGTCAATGAAGATATCTGTATCTGTTGGGAAATAATCCAAAAACGACACCGTGTCGTCGTAGAAATATTCCACCATACTGTCTAATCCCATCGTGGAATTAAACTCCTTTAACTCCTCTAATACCGACTCCACCATCTTGTTCAGCCGTGCGTATTGCTCCGTGTGGAACTGTTCCTTCAAAAGCTTCGCCTGTGCCTTATGCTCCTTCGAAAGCTTGGCAATACCCTTGCTGATCCGCACATCGTCGAGCACCATCTCCGTAGATGGATAGATGACAAACTCCTCGACACGTTCCATCGAACGCTGACTTTCCACGTCAAAGCTCCGGATACTGTCGATATCATCTCCCCACAACTCAACACGATAAGGGCACTCTTCCGTCAGGGAGAAGATGTCGATGATTCCTCCTCTGACCGAAAACTGCCCCGGTGTCTCTACGATTGAAGTTTTTTCATATCCAAGTGTTGTGAGCTTCCGTGAAAATGTATCGAGCTGCAAGGTATCTCCGACCTTGATCGTCAATATATTTTCTATGATATGCGAGATGGATGGAATTTTGTCCATCAATCCCTCGATGGTCGTAACAACGGTACATGGTCGCCCTTCTGCGATCTTCTTGAAAATCTCCAGACGCTCCTGCACGGTATTGTTACTGTGAATATCTGCGGAATAAAAGAGAGCGTCCTTCGCCGGATAATAAAAGGTCTGACGGCTGTAAAACCGATAGTCCTCGACGATCTCCCGCGCGCGTCGCTCCTCATAGGTCACGATCAGACGAAACCGTTTCGTGTCTGACAGTGCCTCCATCAAAAGTGGGGTGATCCGGCGATCCATCCCCCATACATGGTGGATACCGCCTGATTCATCCCGGTGTTTTTTTAACTCTGCAAACCTTGGATCATCCTGAAATGCAAGTGTCAATGCCTTCATTTTCTGATCCTCTTTTCTATTATTTCTTACCCTAATTAAACTTGTTCATGGCGGAAGCCACATCGTGTGTGATCATCTCACAGACCGCTTCCCTCGCCCGGTCAGCGCTCTCCCGAATAATCGGCTGTTCCTCTTTCGAGAACCGCCCCAGCACATAATCCGCCAAATCCATCTTCGCCGGCTTTTCTCCGACACCGATCTTGATTCGTGTAAACTCCTGTGTGCCAAGCTGCGCAATGATATTCTTGATGCCATTGTGTCCACCGGCACTGCCCTTCGCACGGATGCGAAGCTTGCCGACATCCAGACTGATATCATCATAGATGACGATCAGATCTGACAGATCACATTTATAATAGTCCATCAGTTCCCGCACACTCTCGCCACTCAGATTCATATATGTCTGCGGCATGGCAAGAATGACCTTCTCACCCTCAATGATACCCTTTCCGATCAACGCCTTATGCTTCTTCGTCTCAACCGGAATATTATATGCATCACTGATATTATATATCACGGAGAACCCGACATTATGCCTTGTTCCGGCATATTCCTTCGTCGGATTTCCCAGTCCTACGATTATTTTCATCGTCTGCCTCCTAGTCCTCACGGTGACACATGATCTGTTCTGCTTCTTCGAGCTGATCGATCGTATTCACACCGCGGATCTCGTCACAGGCATCTCCGGTAAGCGGAAGTGCCGATACTTTGAGACCGATCTTTTTGATCAGTGCAATCGTATCCGTCAGGTAATATTCTCCAGCGGCGTTATCATTGCTCAGCAGATCCAGACTTGCAGAAAGTGCCTCGGAATTAAAAATATACATACCGGAATTTACTTCCTTGCATGCCCGCTCCTCTTCGGTTGCATCCTTGTGCTCGATAATCTTCTCGAAATTGCCTGCTGCATCACGGATGATACGTCCGTACCCGGTTGCATCATCCAGAATTGCAGACAATACTGTCACGCCATTTGCTTCCTTGCGATGTTTCTCGACAAGTTCTGTCAATGTCTTTCCAGTAATCAACGGCGTGTCTCCACAGAGCACCAGTGTATCGCCCTCTGTACCAATAAAATCCTTGGCGCATTTGACAGCATGTCCAGTTCCAAGCTGTTCTTTCTGTTCTACATAATCTACGACATCATAGATCGCATCCTTGACCTCTCTGCCCTTATAGCCGACAATCACGCATACCTCACCGGCTCCTGCATCCTTGCACGCCTGAATCACATAATGCACCATCGGTCTGCCTAAGCACTTATGAATGACTTTCGGTAAATCAGAATTCATTCGTGTTCCTTTTCCTGCTGCCAAAATTACTGCTTTTAATTTGTTCATCTTTCTTCCAACCTTTTTCTATATTTAATACAAACTATCCCGTAGTTCCTTTGCTTTCGCAACTGCTTCTTCTGCATCCATTGTCTCGTATACATAAATCTCAGTTGTCATGACAGGCTCCTGTACACAGAACGTAAATGCATATGCATTGTCCTGATACACCTTGTAATACATGGCATTGTCCTCGTTGCAGCTCTTTGTATCCGCCCGCAACGCTTCCGCCCCTGCATCCGCAAGCAGAAATGTTACATAATAATTGACTGGTTCTTCTGCATCTGCGGTAGCCGTTTCCTCATACCTTGTATGCTGCGCTCCACAGGTCACATAAACATCATTGATCTCGTCCTGTGCAACGATTGTCTCTTCCTGTGAATCCGTAATATACACATTCTTATTTTGTTCCATAGAGATGGCTTTCTTCTGCATCTCGGCGATCTTCGTCCGATATCGGTATTCCACCTCCCGAATCTGATCTTCCACATAATCATATAGCTTCAGGAATTCCCGGTTTGATGGATTCAAACCTCCAGATACATGCTCGCCCGACGCCGTATACAACGTCAGTTCCTTGTATTCTCCGTCCTTCAAATCCCGGCTTCCGATATTTCTTCGCATATGATACAGGTCAATCTCATCTATGATATCCTTGATCTGCTGAATTGTATCTGCCGATAACTGAACCGTCTCCTCCGGGCATGGATCACTCGACACCCAACGATTAAAGTCATCCGCATAAATGCGGACATTTCCATTGTCACTGATCTCCGCATGCAGCGTATACATCTCGTATGTTTCAACTGCCTCGCCTTTGACTGTCGATGACAACATCAGGAACATTCCATCCGCCAGTGTTGTATCCTCTTTCTTTCCGCATCCCACCAAACTGAAAAGCAGGCAGCACGCGCAGAAGAAATAGAAGGCTCTTTTCTTTATGCTCAATGTTCACACCTCAAGTTCTATTGCATAATTAGTGTAATTATAGCACATTTCTATTCGTACTGTCATTATTTTCACTGTAGTTTCACACTTCTTTTGTTGTTTTTACTTGAGAATATTGTAAAACACATAAAAATAATGTAAAACAAATTATATTTTGTTTTAGAGCTTATTTACAACAAAGAAAATACAAAAAAAGAAAAGGAGAACAAACATGGCAAAAGAAATCCCATACAAGATCTATCTTGAAGAAAACGAGATGCCAACCCAGTGGTACAATGTGCGTGCGGACATGAAGAAAAAGCCTGCACCAATTCTGAATCCGGCTACGTTACAGCCTGTGACACTGGACGAGCTGTCCCATATCTTCTGTACCGAACTTGCAAAGTCATTTGCAACCCTGCCAACCGTATAATTTATATTTACATCATTCATATCTAAAAAGAGTACATAAAAAGCTATGTGTATTTTCTGTTTTCCATTGTCTGACTATCAGCGGTCGCGCAGACATATACACATAGCTTTCTTTTTATCTGTTCAATTGCAATCTATAAGAATTTCAGTTCTTTCATCTGAAATTTATCTTTTCCGTGGTAAACCAGATACAACGCATGTATACCATCTGGAATCTGGACGTCCCCGGTGAAACATTCCCATGCATGCTCATCTTCTGCATCTGTTATGTTGATTTTCCCGCAGGCTGGTCCTTCTGGTTCCAAACGCAATTCGAAGAAATTATTTTCAGGCACCGGCATATCTACTGGTTTATGAATCAGTCTGCTCCGTGCATCGAGCCGGGCTGGTGTATCGAATCGCGCCTTATTTTCTTCTGTCTCAATTCGTCCAACAATTCCGATTCTGGTTACATTCTTAAATTCAAAATACTTGTACCCTATCAACGTTCCATGATCAATCTCGCCAATGAAACGTTCTTCTCCACTATTGGTTATATTGGGGAATTCTTCTTTATATATGCTGTTATTTCCATGCGGCATACTTCCATTCGTCAGATTGCAGGCAATCACTGCTGGATAGCTCCCCTCCGCAACAAGCGGTCCCTCATTTAATCCACAGCTTGTAACCTCCACCTGCCGAATACTTCCATCTGCTTCGATCTTTATCTTCTCTGCACACGCCTGTCTGCTATAGTCGGATTTGTGTGTGAGTCTGTGATAGAATGCATACCACTGACCATTTATTTCAATAATGCTTCCATGTGTCGTACCGGTCATATTAAGTTTCTCTTCCAATGATCTGCCGTCCAGCCCGACATCGCCATTTGAGACAATCGTTCCTCCAAACGTAAATCCACCATCCGGCTGGTCACTTACAGCATAACAAAGTTCATGATTCTGCTTTGATGAATAGACAAAATAATATTTATCTCCAACTTTTCGCATGGAAGAAGCTTCAAAAAACGGATGTGCCTCGAATGATGTTCCTTTCACCTTATACGGAATAATATGCTTCGGCTCTTCTTTCACGGTCAGCATATCGTCCTCGAGCACCAGCATCACAGGTCCCATAATGCTGTCCGGGTATGACAGGATTTCTTCTCTTGTACGCCCAAACATCTCCATCTCCTGTTTCACATAGGCATCATTTTCCGGGAAGTCTGGCTGTTCTTCGTAATCATACTGTGTACCATAATAGAGTCTTATCACGCCATCATCATTCAGCACCGCCGGGTCAAAGCATACATACCGCATCATCGGACTTCCATCTTTATTGCGCACATGCCCTAAAAATTTATATTTTCCCGCTGGCGTATCACATACAGCCACGCTGATCGGACATGTATAACCACCCACGCCATAATCGCCGGACATCGCGTAATACAGGTAATATTTTCCATCATTTCCCTGCACAACATCCGGTGCATACATATAACAAAGCTCCGGGTAAGCAGGATCCTGATCTGCCTCATATATCACTCGTTCTTTTCTCCAATCTGTCAGATCATCTACCGGTGCCGAATACACAGTATAGTCATCCATACAGAATGTATATCCCCCCTCATGATCATGGGAACCATACAGATACACCCGGTCTCCGAACACATGTGGTTCCCCATCCGGGATATACTCATTCAAAGGTAAAAAAGGATTAAACACTTGTTTCTTTCTCATAATCTTGTCCTCCTGCTCGTTCTATTCATGCAAAGTGAGATATTATTTCCTCATGCCCTGATCTGACTATATCTTATCGTAATCTTTTTTCACTATCTACCGAATCATTGCTATTTAGTTACCAATTATTGCTATTTTTTTACGAATATTTTTGCTGTTTTTCATAATTTTCTTGATATTTTTTTCTATTTCGTTATAATTTAATAAAATCATCAACATCCAAAAGCAATTATTGATTATAGAATGGAGACAAAATATTAGCATGGCACTTAACCTGGATGGTTCTTATGAACAGATAAAATTTCACGATTATGAATCTGTGTTGTTATATAACAACACGCAATACGAAACATATGAGCCACATTGGCATGCATCCACAGAAATCATCATGCCTGTCAAAGGCGATTATACTATCATCTGCAATGGGACAAACTATTATCTGAAGGAGCGGGATATCCTGATCATTACACCTGGAACTGTTCATTCCATTCCAGCCTGTCATGGTCAACGTTATATTTTTCTGGCAGATTTCTTCCATTATATTAAATCTGACTGTTTTTCAACAATTCAGGCAGCACTCTCTCCAGTTACACTGATCAACGGGAACACACTCCCTGAAATTCATGATACATGTGCCCAACTGATTTCCTCCTGTGCAGAAGAGTATTTCGGCGAAAACCGGTTCCGTGAGACTGCGGTGTTTCATTTCCTTGTTCAGCTTTTTTTGCTGGTTGGGCGCACACTGTCTGACGAAAGTGCAGTCTTCCATGATATATCTCCTGACAAGAAAAGACATTATACCGAAGCATTTTCATCTGTATGTGAATACATCCATCAGCATTACGCAGAAAATCTATGCGTTGATACAGCGGCATCCATGACGGGATTTTCCAAGTATCATTTTCTTCGGCTTTTCAAACAATTTGCAGGCGATACCTTCTACCATTATGTAAATGCACAGCGCATTTATCATGCATGCCTGTTGCTCTCTGACCCTGAAAAAAATATAACGGAGGTCGCAATGAGCTGTGGATTCCACTCTATCTCATCGTTCCTCCGTATCTTCAAACTACAAAAAGGGTGTACCCCGACTGAATTCCGCAGAATTCATAATACAACCAATACCTCCATTACTCTGCCAGCATCAGACTGAGCTGGTACTGGAAGGAATCCAGATTGTTGTTATGCAGGTCGATTGCCTCCGCAATATCGTAGTCAACCAGAATATCGTTTTTGATCGCAACGATCCGGTTACCTCTGCCCTGTCGCAATATCTCAATTGCATACGCGCCCATCAGCGAACCATACATACGATCCTTCGCCGTTGGCTGTCCTCCTCGCTGGATATATCCAAGCACAGATACACGCGACTCAATTCCTGTCTCCTTCTGAATCAGATCTGCCAGCTTGCCTGCATCCGTTACACCTTCTGCCACGACAACCAGATAGCTGTTTCTGCCATCGGTGTGCCGTTTACGCAGTGCATTTATAATGTAATCGAAGTTTCCGTCCCATTTCTCCGGTAATACGATAGCATCTGCGGATGTCGCCATGCCTGCCCAGAGCGCGATATAACCACGCTTTCTGCCCATGACCTCCACGACACTGCAACGGCCATGGGATACCGATGAATCGCGGATCTTATCGATTGCCTCCATCGCAGTATTCGCTGCTGTATCAAACCCCAGCGTATATTCGGAGCAAGCCACATCCCGGTCGATCGTGCCCGGAATACATACGATATTCACGCCCTCGTCCTTGAACTTGATCGCACCGCGCAGTGTACCATCTCCGCCGATTGCAACAACTGCATCTACGTCATGTGCCCGCAGGTTTTCTGCCGCAGTGTGTCTGTATTTCTGATCTAAAAACCGTTCGCTCCTGCTTGTAAAAAGAATCGTACCACCTTGATTGTTGATGTTTCGCACATCGTCTAATCCAAGCGGAATCGTCTCCCAGTCTATCAGCCCTTCGTAGCCGCGCAGGACTCCAACGACCTCGATACCGAGATTGTTCGCGCTGAACACAACCGCACGAACCGCGGAATTCATTCCCGGTGCATCACCACCACTTGTCAGTACTGCTATCTTCTTGATTTCATTCATTTTGTCTTATCCTCCGGATTATTTATTATCAATTGTGCAACTGATAATAGTATGTGTATTGTACAGATATTACCAATTCTACACAGACACGCTCTCGCTCGGTTCATCACGTAATGGTACTAAATTCACGCCAAACAAGTTTGCCGTTCATTAAGTACCAACGTGCTTCAACGGTCTGTTTTAGAATTGGTAATATCTGCACAATCATATACATCTACTATGTTGCACAATTATAAAATCACTTACATATTGTCTTGTAAAATGCGTCTACCTGCTGCCAGTTGCACGCAGTGTCGTCGAATGCAAAATACGACAGCTCATACGATTCGCAGTCACCCGTGATCAAAAACTGGATGATCACTTCCTTCTCGCTTCCCTTATAATACGCGTTTCCATTGAATTGTACGACCTGTTCTCCACTTTCTGCGGTAAAGGATTCCCATTTTGTATTCGTACAGTAATCATCCAAAGCTTCGCCATAGGTTTTCGTTCCATAGCTCTTCATCTCATAATCTGCCACCGGCTGTTCCCGGATATACATTACCCGCTTATCCATCAGAGAGGACTGATCCTTGCCAATATGTGCCTCACCAACGCCCATCACGCAGAGCACGATTGTCGCTATAATCGCCAAGATCTTGCAGAACTGATTCTCTATGAAGCCCTGCCATTTCTTTACATTTAACGCAAACGCCAAAATACCGCCAACAATCGCGCCGCCGATATGTCCATAGATATCCACATTCCCGCCTGCAGAATAAATCGCATATCCAATCACGAGTGCAATAGCGATAATCATATCCTTCCGCTCGGCATTCTTCCGTCCCATAATCTGGAGGAACACTGCTGCACATATAATTCCGAAGACAGCCCCGGACGCGCCCGCGGCAAACCGTGGACTCTCCGGATGCAGCTTGTGTGCAATCTCCATCGAGAGGAATCCTGCTCCAACGCCGGAACCAAAATAGATGATTGCCATCCGCAGGGAACCAAGCCTTTGTTCTACCAGTTTACCAAACAGAAAGAGCGCCACCATATTTCCTATCAAATGCTCAAAATCCGCATGTATGAACATATAAGAGATCAAACGACGATATTCGTGGTTTATCGTGATGTACTCATAGTTAATTCCTGCAAGCTGGAATGTGTTTTCGATACCAATACACATAATCGCCGCAATCACATTCGCCACAATAATCAGGATTGTAACAATCGGAATCGTCTGCTTTGCACGCACGGGCTGAACCGGTGGCACTGTATGAACCACATACGGATCTTCATATGCATAAGGATTCTGGTTTGTATATGGATTCTGATTCTCATATTTCTGCGACGGCATGCCATAATATGGGCCTGATTTTCTCTCCTGATCCGTTTCATTATCTCTTCTTAACTGCACTTGTACATCCCCTTTCTACTTGTGCATATCTTTTGTTTCTATCACACTGCAACAATTATATTCTACCTTCCCATTCTAGGCAACCAAAACTTGCATCCCGCTTTATTTTATCTTCCGATTGGGGCTTTTTTCCCATTGCGCCATTTTTCCTCCAACCGGCTTGCCTCTCTTATGCTTACGGTTGGGGCATTTTTCCTATTCTGCCACTTTTCCCCAAACCTGCTTGCTTCTCGATGGCTTCCGGTTGGAGCATTTTTCCTATTCCGCCAATTTTCCCCCAACCTGCTTGCAAGCAAGCTTGCAGCGATGCATGTGCTTGGGCGATTATCACGCAAAAATTTACCCCGCGCTATGTGGAGTAGCGCGGGGCTGTTAGAGAAAGGAGTCGATTATAAATTCCATGTACGCGAATTTATGTTTCGTTGTGGTTAGTTGTTGCTAACTACATGTTGTATGTTAACGTAAACTAACTAAAAAGTCAACCACTTTTTTCATATTTTTTACTTGTTGATAATTATTCTTAACTGGACGATATTCCTTGCGGATTACTCCGCTTGTTTGCTCTATTTCTGTGTTTTTTTCGGTGCATGACAGACACTTCCACAGTGACTGCAATCCCCGCCACAGCTTGACTTGCCGGCACGCTTATCCTTCACCATCCCCCGGATGACCAAACCAACAATTGCTATTACAACCAGTAATATTAAAAATGTACCTAAATTCATTTCCACGACCTCCTACAAGGTAATATTTATTGTATTTACAATCCAGATAAACCAATGATGTAAATGAAAGTGTTTTATGTACAACTTCTACACCAACTGTCTCCATGGTTTGAAACACAATTCCCACATACTTAATATAGCACCGGATATGCTCCGGTGCTATACAATCTTTCTTGAAAACTATGAATTAGTTTGTCTTGATCTTTGCAAACTGTGCATTCTTGTTTGGTCTGAACAGCATATACAGGAAGAAGGCGATGATCAAGAACGCTACAACCGTTCCTACACCAAATGTACCTGCTGTAATGAGCACACCAATCTGATATACAACGAGTGATACAAGATAAGCAAGACCACACTGATATCCGATTGCGAACCAGAACCACTTTGCACTGTTCATCTCTCGCTTGATCGCACCCATTGCTGCGAAACATGGCGCACAGAGAAGGTTGAACAACAGGAATGACAAACCACTTGGCTCTGTAAACTTGCTTGCCAGTGTCTGGTAAACAGTTGCGTCTCCGCCACCGTACAGAATACCCATCGTACCAACGATATTCTCCTTTGCTACAAGACCGGTTACACTTGCAACCGTTGCCTGCCAGTTGCCCCAGCCCTGTGGCTTGAAGATCCAGCAGATTGCGTTACCGATCTTAGCGAGGATACTATAATCCATCTGATCCTCTGAAAGCATTCCGAAGCTTCCGTCAACCCATCCGAAGTATGTTGTAAACCATACAACGATTGTAGAAAGAAGGATGATTGTACCGGCCTTCTTGATGAAGGACCAGCCACGCTCCCACATGCTGCGTAAAACAGCGCCAACCTTTGGCCAGTGGTAAGCTGGAAGCTCCATAACGAATGGAGATGTATCACCAGCAAACATCTTTGTCTTCTTCAGGATGATACCTGAACAGATGATTGTAATAACACCGATGAAGTAAGCACCGGTTGAAATGATTGCGGAACCATTGAAGATAGCACCAGCGATCATTGCGATAAATGGAACCTTTGCACCACAAGGGATAAAGGTTGTTGTCATAATTGTCATACGACGGTCTTTCTCGTTCTCAATTGTACGAGAAGCCATGATACCTGGAACACCACATCCCATACCTACGAGCATTGGGATGAAGGACTTACCAGACAAACCAAACTTACGGAAGATACGGTCCATGATGAATGCAACACGGGCAAGGTATCCACAGTACTCAAGGATTGCAAGAAGGATGAACAGTACCAGCATCTGAGGTACGAAACCAAGTACCGCACCAACACCGGCGATGATACCATCAACGATCAATCCCTGTAACCAATCTGCGCAATTTGCTTTCTCAAGTCCCTTTGATACAAGATCCGGGATAGAAGGAATAAATACGCCATAATCTGCAGGATCTGGCTCTTCACAACCATAAGACTTGTATGTATCAACTGCGCTCTGCAGATCTGCATATGTAGACTCTGTCTCGTCAGTTGCCAGTGTCTCCTCATCTTCTACAAGATAAGTTGCTGTTGTATTGGCATCAAATACTGTCAGCAGTTCGTCAGCAGCCTTTGCAGCGTTTGCTGGATCAAACTCATCTGACTCTGCATCCATAGCATCTGCAATATCACCAACTTCTACACCATTTTCTTCACCATAAGAGATGAATCCATCGATGATCTGCATTGCCTCTGCGTAAGCATCTGCATCGTCGCTGTAAGCAACGCCATCGTCATTCTTCTCCATACCAAACAAATGGAAACCATCACCAAACAGGTTATCATTTGTCCAGTCTGTTGCAGCAGCACCGACGGTCTGCATTGCAATGTAATATACTAAGAACATGACAATTGCAAAAATAGGAAGTGCCAAAATACGGTTTGTTACAATCTTGTCAATCTTATCAGATACAGAAAGCTTCTTTCCTGACTTTGCCTTCTTCAAACATTTTCCAATGATAGAAGAAATGTACGCATAACGCTCACTTGTCACGATTGACTCTGTATCGTCGTCAAACTTATCTTCCAGTGTCTTGATCTCTGCAGATACATCTGGGATAACTTTAAGCTGATCGCCAATCTTGCTATCTTTCTCAAGAACCTTGATTGCGAAGAAACGCTTCTGTGCTTCTGCTACTGAATCATCCAGCTTTGCTTCCACTGCATCAATAGCAGCTTCCACTGCATCGTCAAACTTATGTACACGTGCAACGGCTTTCTTTGCCTTTGCAGCTGCAACTGCCTTGTCTGCAGCTTCCTTAATTCCTTCGCCCTTCAAAGCGGAGATCTCAACGACTTCACAGCCAAGTGCATTGGAAAGTGCCTTGATATCAATCTTGTCGCCGCTCTTTCTGACTACATCCATCATGTTGACAGCCATAACAACCGGGATGCCAAGCTCGATGATCTGTGTAGACAGATACAGGTTACGCTCTAGGTTCGTACCATCAATGATATTGATGATTGCGTCTGGATGCTCACCGATCAGATAATTTCTTGCTACAACTTCCTCCAATGTATATGGAGAAAGAGAATAAATACCAGGTAAGTCCATGATGGCAACATCTTTATGTCCCTTTAACTTACCTTCCTTTTTTTCTACCGTAACACCTGGCCAGTTACCAACATACTGGTTTGCGCCGGTCAAGGCGTTAAACAATGTCGTTTTACCGCAGTTCGGGTTACCTGCGAGTGCAATTGTAATTGCCATGATTTCTCTCCTTATCTTTCTTACATTTCACGCAATCGTAAATATAATACAGTTGTCCATGATTGTAATTCTTCACAGACCCGCTCTCGCTCGGTTCAGCACGCAGTGGTACTAAATTCACTCCAACTAGTTGTCGTTCATTAAGTACCAGCGTGCTTCAACGGTCTGTTTTAGAATTACAATCACGTCCAACCTGTATACCATATTTACGATTATGTGAGAATTACTCTACTTCGATAATCGCTGCATCTGCCTTACGAACAGACAGCTCATAATTACGAACTGTAATTTCAACCGGATCTCCAAGTGGAGCCACCTTACGCACGTAGATCTCAACGCCCTTTGTGATACCCATATCCATGATTCTTCTCTTGATAGGGCCTTCGCCTGCGATCTTTGTTACCTTTACGGTCTCCCCTACTTTTACCTGATTCAATGTCTTCATTGTTTCACTTCCTCTCTTACGAATACGTTCTTCTAGGCTACCTGGATTTTACTTGCCATGTCACGACCAAGAGCCACTCTTGAATCTTTCACCTTCAAAATCATGTTTCCGCCCAGCGAAGATACAACGGTTACAACTGTACCGTCCACAAAGCCGAGGTTCTCAAGGAATTTACGAACTTCCTCTTTTCCCCCCACTTTCACGATGGTTTTTGGTTCTCCTTCTTCTACCATTGACAGTGGCATAAAAATCACTCCTTTTCTGTAGTATTCATACTTTATTTCAGGTTAGTTTAGAACAACTAACTTTCTGTCGACACAATATTAGCCCAAACTAACTATTTTGTCAATAAAAAATACATCGGATTTTTATATTTGTATTTCTTATTTATAAAGCATTTTTGCAAAGCGTTTGCAAACCTGTAAAATTTGTGTTAGTATTCAGACATAGCGACGTTAACAGCACTTATTATGTAAAGGGGATTGGTTTATGAAAATACAGGAATCAGCCGAAGATTACCTGGAGGCAATTTTATTTCTCGGCAAATCACACGAGCACGTTCGTTCGATTGATGTCGTACACCATCTTGGATTATCCAAGCCGAGTGTCAGCGTGTATCTGAAGAACCTCCGTGTAAACGGATATATAAATGTCGATGACAAAGGATTTTTATCACTCACAGAGGAAGGCATGAAGATCGCATCCAAGATCTACGAGCGGCATGAAACGCTTGCCCATCTTTTTATGTCTCTTGGTGTGAACGAAGAGACTGCTTACGAGGATGCCTGCCGAATCGAACATGACTTGAGCGATGAAACATTTCAGGCGTTAAAGAATCATTACATCAATCACATGAGTCAGGCATAAATGACCGCATGAAAATATTGTTCAGATAACGATATATTACATAAAAAGCACGATTTGATTCACATCAAACCGTGCTTTCTTATTTTAATTTCCAGATTCAAGTCCTGACTATGCTTTCCCGACTTCCAGCTGCCGCGCGACCTTGCGTTTACACAGGAAGAACGCCGGAATCAGGAATGCATCCGCAAGCAACCATGCGAGCGGGCTGGAATAGCAGGCTCCGAGATAGCCAAACGCCGGCACGAGCAGCATACCCGCGATACCGCGCGCGATCATTTCCATCACACCTGCGATAATGGCGAGTGATGAAAATCCCATACCTTGAATGGTAAAGCGAACCGTATTGACCAAGGTAAGCAGACAGTAAAATGCCGATACAATGATCAAAAACTGTGTTGAATTCTGCATGATAACCGGATCCTTCTCATCTAAGAACAGCATTGTAAGCTGGTCTCCGAACAACTTCACTACGATTACCATCAGTCCAGACACGATAAATCCAATGATACATGCGGCACGCAGACCTTTCCCTACACGATCCAGCTTCCTTGCTCCGATGTTCTGTCCGGCATACGGTGCCATCGTCTGACCAAGCGCATCAAACGGACACGCAAGAAATATATTGATCTTCGAGCCGGCTGTCATAGATGCAACATAGATGGAACCTAGTCCATTTACCGCTGTCTGCAGAATTACCGAACCGATTCCCGTGATGGAATACTGCAGTCCCATCGGAATTCCAACACCCGTCAATTTTCCTGCCAGATGTCTCTCCAGCTTCCAGTCTCCCTTCTCCATCGCAAGAATATCGAATTTTTTCTTAATATATATAATGCTGATCACACCTGATACGCCCTGGGAAACAACGGTTGCAAGCGCCGCACCATCGACGCCCATCCTGAACACTATGATGAGCAGCAGATCCAGACCGATATTGATGGCAGACGAAATCGCAAGGAAGATAATCGGCGATTTGCTGTCTCCCAGCGCACGCAGGATAGCTGCCGTCATATTGTACAGAATCGTACACGGAATTCCCGCAAAGATTATAAATATGTAAATATATGCGTATTCAAATATATTCTCCGGGGTGTTCATCCATGTTAAAACCGGGCGGCAGAACAAAAGCATCAGAGTTGTAATTACAACGCTGAAAAATGTACACAGCCACACAGAATTTGTCACCATCTTCCGCAGCAGCGGAAAATCCTTGGCACCAAAGCTCTGTGAGATCGGAACCGAGAATCCACTGCAAAGTCCCATACAAAATCCAATGACAATAAAATTCAGACTGCCTGTCGAGCCAACGCCTGCAAATGGATCCACGCCCAGATATTTTCCTACGATCATCGTATCAACCAGACTGTAAAACTGCTGGAACAACAGTCCCAGAAACATCGGAAATGCAAATCCGAGAATCAGTTTCATCGGCGATCCTACGGTCAGATCTTTCGCCGGGCTGGATGATTTTTTCATTTCTTTTTTCTCTTCTGACATCTTCCAGATTCCTCCTAATTATATCTCTCAAATCTTGTACATACATCTGTGCATGGCAGTTTTTGCACATAAAGAAATCGCCATAAGCAAATACAGGCGTTGCTCACAGCGATTTCTATTCATTCCTCGTTATAAGAGAACGATTTTTATCCGATTAATCCAGATGCTCTTTGATTGCAGCAAGCAGCTCATCGTAAGTCTCATATGCTGCAAGCTCCGGATTATCCTTCTTGATCTGTTCTGTACTCTTAAACAGGAAGCCTGCCTTGCTAGCCTTGATCATACCAAGGTCGTTATAACTATCTCCACTGGCGATGGTCTCAAATCCGATCGACTGTAATGCCTTAACCGTTGTCAGCTTTGACTGCTCACAACGCATCTTGAAGCCTGTGATTTCTCCACTTTCTGCAACCTCCAGAGAGTTACAGAAAATCGTCGGCCAACCAAGCTTCTTCATCAGTGGTGTTGCAAACTGTGCAAAGGTATCACTGATAATGATTACCTGTGTCAAACTGCGCAACTCATCTAAGAATTCCTTTGCACCCGGAATCGGATCAATCTTCGCGATTGTCTCCTGAATCTCTTTCAAACCAAGTCCATGCTCCTTCAGGATGCCAAGTCTCCATGTCATCAGCTTATCATAATCTGGTTCATCTCTTGTTGTCTTTTTCAGTTCCGGAATTCCACTTGCCTCCGCAAATGCGATCCAGATCTCTGGTACCAATACGCCCTCTAAATCTAAACATACAATATTCATTGCCATAACTCTATCCTCCGTTTTTTATTTTTATCATCCATTTAACCTGATGTTAAATTTTCTATTGAATTACGATATACGGGTGCATATCTTTCGATAATTCTGCCAGATATGCAAGCACCATATCCTCCGTTGTTGCAATGCATCCCAGTGTCGGCTGCTGCCCCACATGGAAGAAAATCGCCGAACCACGCCCCGGCTCCACCGGATTCTGATTGTACTCCACGACAAATCCATATTTGTAAGCATCCGTGTATTCAATCATACGTTCTGCACTCTGCCAGGTCTTTTCTCCATCAAGTTCTATGCGTTGATTATATAATTCACTGTCCTCATCGTCAACCCAATATGTATTTTCTGTAATTTGAAATGTTGAAAGACCCGTTTTCGGTTTCTCTTCTATATAAAATGCTTCGCCGATTGGAAATACCCCGGCAGGTGTCATCCGGCTTCCCTCATAAGACTCCCGGCTCACACCATTTGCCCCGACATAGCCCTCGGTTGTCAGTCCGGTATCCGTCCATTTTCCGTCCGTATCACAGATATACATGGATATCGTCGCTTTATCGTGATCTGCATCTACGACAACCAGTTGTCTGCAGGAAACCTCCGCCAGTTGTGCATAGCTGACCAGACTCCGATTCAAAATCTCTGTCAAAGCTTCCGGCTGTGCCTCATCAGGAACCGCCGCATCTGTCCCAGTCGCATCTTGGGCTGTATGCATCTGCTCCTCCATCGGCGTTGCCACATCCCCTGCCGTTGCATCTGCAGTCGCAGTCACCTCCGTGGCTGCCATCTGTGCGTGTTTCTTTTTCTGCTGATTGTGTGTGAGATTTGCGATTACAATTCCCAGAACTGAACCGATCAAAAGCCCCATCAACATACAGAACAACATCCGCAAATTCTTCATAGATACCCCCTAATTCAATGTAATCTCAATATGTGGATTCATGTTTCCATCCAACAGTTTCAACAATTCTGTCATATTTTCTGCTGAAATATCAATACAGCCTGCTGTCTCACTGACATTGCTATAATTTCCACAGATCGTAATGACTGAGCCTTTTCCCGGTGTCACGCCATCCGAAGACAAGCCATCTCCATTATGTTCGATAAAGATAATTGCATTTAATTTTCCGTTTACGATATTGCTTCCGACATGATCAACACTCACATCGCCTACCGTATTCGTATCGACAAGTGTGTTATACAGTTCGGATTCTGCATCATCTACGATTGCGGCTGAGTCACTTGCCAGTTTAAAATTCATGTTATTTTTCGGATCAACATTTGCCATCACAAAGCCAAGCTTAAACGTTCCCATCGGTGTGACACCTTTTCCTTCTCCGTAGTCAGAACCGATTCCATTTCTGCCAAGCACACATGCAACAGAATATTTGTTAACCCAGTCGCCATGTTCCCAGTTATAAACGGTCAGCGTTCCAGATGTGCTTCCCGCATGTGCGGTTACCGTAATCTTCTGGGAATATTCATATGGACATTCCGCTTCCTCTGTGGTTGCTTCAGTCGTCTCCTCTGTCGTCGTTGCTTCGGTCGTTACCTCCGTGGTTGTTGGCGCCGCGGTTGTCGTTTCTTCCTCCTGATTGACTGGATGGATCAATACAACATAGATTGCAACAGCCGCACCTATGATCAGCACAATCAGAATTGGCAGTAAAAACCGCAACATCAAGGACGCCTTCTGCGTCTCCCTTGTCACTTTTTCTTTTTTCGGTTGCAGATGCATCTCTTCCTGTGTATTATATGCATCCGCCTGCTGTACATTTCTTCGGTGATTGACCAGATCTGTTGGTTGCTGCGCCGGTGACTGTCTCCTCGGCTGCTGTACCAATGGCTGCCCGCAAGTTGGCTGTTTCGATGATTGCTCCTGTTTCTGCGCGTACATTGGCTGCATCGATGGTTGCTCTGTTTCCTGTACATACATCTGCTGCCCGGTTCCTACCGTTGGCTCCTGCAAAATATCCGCAAGCATCTGTAATTCCTCTGCAAATTCCAATGCCGTCGCATAACGTCTCGCCGGATCTGGTTCACACGCTTTCTGGATAATCTCGTCAAACACACCACTGATGCCCTGTTTCGGAATCAGCGATTTCATCAGCATGCCGAGTGCATACACATCCGTCCCTGCATGGTAAGCGCCACCCTGTGTCAGCTCCGGTGCAACAAATGTCGGGATTGTCCCCTCCGGATATTGCCGCACGTTCTCATACCCGATCAACTGATAATTTCCGGGTGACACAACCAAGATATTCCCCGGCTTTACATCCCCATGCACACGTCCCTGCTGGTGGATCACGGAAAGCGCTTCCGCAATCTGCGCACCCATACGTGCAAGCTCTGCTTCCTGCATCGGCATCTGTGCAATATATTGTTCCAAAGTCAATGGATAATTCATCCCATGTCTCCTTTTTATCATATTTAAACTAGGCATAGTTTACCACCATTTATCCCAGTTGACTAGCCGCTATCTTGAATTTATTTATATTTGCTTTACCGGAAAAATGTGGTATTCTATATATTGTTATTTGTTTCCTTTTTGCGTTTGTTATGATTTGAAACAAACGCATTCACAGAAGATATGAGGATTTACTATGCGAAAGATTATCATATTTTTTATTATTCTGACGATCATCGGCACGGTCAGTCTCGTCGCGATCAATCTGCGGAAGGATTCGTCCCATACAGATGATACCTCCGAGGCAGAAATCTCACAGCCGATCGACCTTTCCGGGCTGGATTCCTATCAGCCAGTTAGTGGCAGCGTTGCAACGGTAACCAACGCCGGGGCAGATGAAAAACCAGCTTCCCAATCCTTTACCATCAGCATGAATTTCGTCGGCGATATCATGCTCGCGGGTAACGACACCGCTACCAGCAGCATCGACGCCATGGCGAACAGCCAGCCGAGCACGTATTTCTTCGAAAATGTACGGGATTATTTCTTAAATGATGATATCACGATTGCGAATTGTGAAAATGTATTCTCCGACAATGACAATCTGGCGAAAACGGATAAGGGCGAAGCCGCCGCACTCGAACAATACAATAATGCGGTTGCGGAATATAACTCTGCAGTTGCACTTGCACAGCAATCCGGAACGACTGTCAGCATGGAGAAGCCGGAATATACCTTCCGTGCATTCTGGTTCCGCTCCCACGCTGCAACTGCCAAGCTCCTGCCGGAAAATGGCGTCGATATTGTCTCGATTGACAACAACCACACTTATGATTTCGGCACCGATGGCAACATGGATACGCGTGCTGCCTTAGATGTGGCAGGTGTTGACTGGGGCAAGGACGGAAAGATCGTCTACAAGGAAATCAATGGTTTCAAGATTGCATTTGTATTCGGAAGCATGTACTCCGCCGGAGCTGAACAGGCAATGTTAGTGGATCTGGAAGAGGCAAATGCAAACAGTGATTATCAGGTTGTATATTTCCACGGCGGTGAAGAGAAGGTACACGCCTACGAGGACTGGAAACAGGCGTCCTGCCATAACTTAGTCGACCACGGTGCCGACCTCGTCATCGGTTCCCACCCACATGTCTTACAGCCGATGGAGACTTACAACGGTGTGAACATCGTATATTCACTGGGGAATTTTATCTTCGGTGGAAATAATTACCCGGAGAACAGAACGTTGATCTATAACCAGACTTTGACGATCACACAGGATGCAGCGACTGGTGGTTTCACCGTAGCGAATACAGACATCACCTTGATTCCATGTTATGTCTACACCGGGGAATCCAACAACTACCAGCCTGCCGTCATTGAAAACGAGACGGACAAGCAGCTTGTAATCGACTTTATGCAAGGAAAGCGGGAACTGCCTTACTAGGCATCCCGCTTTTTTCTTCGATACTTTTTTCTTTTTTTGCGCACAGTCTTGCCGCGTTTTGCCGCCTGTGCCTTACGGAATTCCTGAATCTCCGCAAGCATCGCGGTGTAATCCCGCTCAAATAGCGCATCACTGATTTCCTTATGAACCACCTCGACCGGTAACCGGTCTACAATGATTGTACGGACAAAATCCTTGCTTTTCTGCTTGTACATCGGCAGTCCGTATTTCTCCTGAATATGGGCAAGCTCCGGGCGCCACAGCACACGGATCGTCCGAAGAAGCTGCGCATACGGATTGTCCTGCATCTCCCGCACAATATAGAAATCCACATGATCTTCTTGCTGTTCTACCGACACGATCCCCCAGTGTGCTGGCACATGCTCCGCGACGTGACTCGCATGTGAGCTCCCGACAACCACGATATTCGCATCGAAATACAGATCATAGTCTGCGACCTGCCGCTCCAACCGCGTGTATGTATCCGCGTCACTTTTTATCTCGATTCCAACGATTTTTTCAGGAATCACCATCACAACATCCGCCCGCGAACGCCCGACGGTTTTCTCCTCCAAGATGCGCACCTTGCCGTACCGCTCTTCGAGGAACTCAAATAACGGTTCCCGTATATCTTTATCTAGTAACATCATATGTTCCATCCTGTTTTTCTAGCACATTCTGAACACCATTTTAACAAGATCTTACATCAAAAACAAGAGTCCGAGGAACATACCTACGCCGATTACATTTGCCTTGGCAGGAAGCTTCGTCGGCAATGTGACGACAGCTAACGGAAGCAGATTGAAGATACATGCCCATCTCGGCATGCCCCGAAACGAAACACTCGACTTCTCATAATCCTTAAAGTCCGTCAGGTTCACCTTGCCATTCGGTGCATAGGTGAGCAGACAGTCCGATGCTCCACAGAAAATATGTCCGATCAATCCCAACAATAACATGAATTTCATTTGTTCTTCCCTCCCACAGTGTTGGTCTATATGCGATTTATACAGCATGCACCAAGTGCAGAGTCAAGGAGAATTTATGACTTTAAATATATTTTCCCGTAATACTGTCTTTATTTGCTGCGATCTGCTTCGGTGTTCCAACCGCAACGACACGGCCACCGGCGGCACCACCGCCCGGTCCCATGTCTATCACATAGTCGGCGTTCCGGATCACATCTAAATCATGCTCGATCACAAGCACGGTTGCACCCTGATCGACAAGCGCCTGAAATACGCCAAGCAATGTCTGCACATCCAGCGGATGCAGCCCAATCGTTGGCTCATCGAATACAAAGGCCGAATCCGCCTGTCCTTTTCCCATCTCGCTGGCAAGCTTCAACCGCTGTGCCTCTCCACCAGACAGGCTCGGCGTCTCCTCACCCAGCGTCAGGTAACCGAGTCCCAGATTCTTCAATACCTGCAGGCGCTGGCGCACGACCTTCCACTCCGCCGCTGCTTCCAACGCAGTATTCACATCCATATCCATCAACTGTGGCAGGGAATACTTCGCTCCCTGTTTCGTCTCATAGCCGATCTGCCATGCTTCCTTCCCATACCGTGATCCGTTGCATTCCGGACATGGTACATCCACGTCTGGCAGGAATTGCACATCGAGGCTAATCTGTCCTGTTCCATCACACACCGGACATCGCAGCTTTCCGGTATTATAGGAGAAATCGCCTGCCTTATATCCCGCTTCCTTCGCATCTGGTGTCTTTGCATATATCTTCCGCAGTTCATCGTGTACATTCGCATACGTTGCGACTGTCGACCGCACATTGATTCCGATTGGCGATGCGTCGATCAGCTTCACATGTGCGATTCCCTCTGCCGAAATCTGCTTTACATGTGCTGGTAGCGTGGCTCCCTGCAGGGATGCTTCCAAGCCTGGAATCAGGCTTTCTAAAACCATCGTTGTTTTTCCAGAGCCAGACACTCCGGTTACTACGGTCAGACGCCCCTTCGGGATATCCACTTCCAATGGTTTGACCGTGTGAATCGCATCCGTCGACAGATGCAGTGTTCCAAAGTCAAACTTTTCCTCCGCGCGCGCCTGCTCACGCACACGCATATCCGCTTTCCGCGCCAGAAATGGTCCTATCATCGAATCCGGATTTGCGATAATCTGCGGAATATCACCCTGTGCGATCACATAACCACCACCGGCACCTGCCTCTGGTCCCATCTCAATAATCCAATCCGATTCCGATAAGATCTGTGTATCGTGGTCGACCAGAAGCACCGAATTTCCGTCTGCAACAAGGTCATGCATAACAGCATTCAAGCCTTGAATATTCGATGGATGCAGTCCGATCGACGGCTCGTCCAATACATATAATACACCGGTTGTACGATTCCGCACGGCGCGTGCAAGCTGCATCCGCTGCCGTTCCCCCGTCGAAAGTGTAGATGCTACACGATCAAGTGAAAGATAAGAAAGTCCCAAATCCATCAACCGTCTGGCTACGGTCTGGAACGACTCACAGATTGCCTCTGCCATCGGCCGCATCTCCTCCGGCAAAGAATCCGGCACACCAGCTACCCAGTCGACCAATTCCCCAAGCGTCATCTTACAGGCTTCATCCAATCCAATTCCGCGCAGCCGTGGTGCCCGCGCCGCTTCAGAAAGCCGGCTGCCACCACATGCCGGACATACCTCTTCCTTAAGGAATTTCTCAACACGCTTCATGCCCTTTTCATCCTTCACCTTCGCCAAGGCATTTTCCACTGTATAAATGGCATTGTAATATGTAAAATCAAGTTCACCCGCCTGATTCGATTTTTTCGCCTTATACAAAATATGCTTTTTCTCCGCCGGTCCATGATAGACAATGTCTTTCTCCCGCTCCGTCAGCTCACGAAATGGAACGTCTGTACGCACGCCCATCTCCCGGCAGACATCTGTCATCAAAGACCACATGAGACTGTTCCAAGGTGCAACGGCGCCATCGTCAATGCTGATGGAATCATCCGGCACAAGCGAATCAATATCCACCGTTCGGACACTGCCAGTTCCGCCACAGTTCGGACACGCCCCCTGCGAATTAAATGCCAGTTTCTCCGCACTTGGTGCCTGCACCTTCGCCCCGCACTCCGGACACAAAATCTCCTGTTCTGCTGCCACCTTTAATGTGGGCGGCACATAATGTCCGTTCGGGCAGCGATGGGATGCCAGCCGGGAATACATCAACCGCAGGCTGTTCAAAAGCTCCGTCCCGGTTCCAAATGTACTGCGAATCCCCGGAATGCCCGGCCGCTGATGCAGTGCCAGTGCTGCCGGTACATATAACACTTCATCCACCTTTGCCTTTGCCGCCCCGGTCATCCGCCGCCTTGTATAAGTCGACAACGATTCCAGATATCGTCTGGAACCCTCAGCATACAACACGCCAAGCGCAAGTGATGATTTGCCCGAACCGGACACACCTGCAATCCCAACGATCTGATGTAATGGCACATCCACATTGATATTTTTCAAATTATGTACGTTTGCACCCCGTACTACAATCTTCTTCGGTTCATTCTCCGCCATGTTCGTTCCTCTTTTCGTCCAATGATCCAGTCAATCTGTATTTCTAAATTTTATTTACTCAGCCGTGCCGCCCTTTGCAACATACTCAGCAAGTGTCAGGTTCTCCGCCTTCATCCGTCTCACTCCTCCATCTTCAAAATTTTCTTTGCACTTTCCGTAATGCTCTTATAACTCTCGCAGAATTCCTTCAAATGCTTCGCCCCCGCATCGGTCACCGAATAATATTTCCGGATCGGTCCAAGCGGGGATTTCTCTTTGCGGCACTTAATATAGCCGTTCTTCTCCAGCCGCGTAAGCACCGGATACATCGTTCCTTCGCCAAGCTCAGTGAATCCAGATTCCGTCAGCCGTTGCAGAATCTCATAGCCGTATGTCTCATGTTCCGCAATCACCGATAGCACGCATCCTTCCAGAATTCCTTTCATTAATTGTGTATCTATCATGATAGCTCCTCCATTATGGGGCAGTTTTCGTATTTCTTCTACCACACTACTTTGTATCGCCAAGTAGTATGATAAGAAAATACCACAGCTACTTTGTATTGTCAAGTAGCTGTGGTATTATAAATTTATTTATTTTCTTCCTTCTTCAACCAGACGGTTGACTTTTCCAGATCATATGCCCTCGTATAACCGTCATCGTCATATAACTGATAGGTGCTATTCGCATATCCAATCAGTTGCAGGCTGTCCATATCAATCTCATCCACGCACTCTGCAGCATCCACAAGCGGAATGCACTTGCCTTGACGGATAAATAAGATAACCTCGTTCAACGGAACCTCGACAAAATGATGTCCCTTCGGCATTTCCGTCTGTTCGATTTTTCCGTCCGGGCAAAAACGGACAAGCATCATCGCTTCCGGCAGGTACACATATCTGCCGATTGCATTCTGCGTATACACAGGTGCGATCATGATTTCATTTCCGAGCATCAACTGATCTTCCACATTTACAGCCATCCGATCTTCCGGGTACTCAAATGCAAGCGGCTTAAACATCATGTCATCGGTCAGTGCAGCCTTCATATATTCGCTGTAAATGTATGGAATCAACCGATACCGCACACCGATTATATGCCGGAAATCCTCAATGTGTTCAAACCGGTAACACTCCTGTTCTCTTGTGTTCTCGCAGGAATGATCCCGCATAAGCGGCGTAAATACACCGAGTGCCAGCCAGCGGAGCAGCAGATCCCGTGTCGTGTTACAGCCAAAGCCACCCAGATCGGCACCGGTATATAAGAACCCGCACATATTCAAGGATGGCAGCATCTTCAGATTCAGCAGAATATGTGACCACCAGGATTTATTATCACCGGTCCAGATTCCACCGTAGCGATGCATGCCAATGTAGGATGAACGTGAGAACAACAGGCAACGCTTATCCGGCGAAATCTCGCGAAGTCCTTCCCCCGCTGCGCGTGTCATGTTATATCCAAACAGATTGTGCACCTGATCATGCCGCACCATCTTGCCATCTACATTATGATACATAGATGCGTAGTCTTCCGCATTGTTCGCAAGACCGGTCACCTGCGCCCTGATTGCCCATACGTCCTGCACGGTTTCCTCTTTGTCAATGAACGCTTTCATCGCTTCCTTTACATCTTTTACACCCTCCGGTGTGAAAAATATCGCAGGTTCGTTCATATCGTTCCAAAATCCCTCTATGCCGGCATCCGTCAGGCGCTTATATTTCTCTCCAAACCATTTTCTGGCATCCGGATTTAATACATCCGGAAAATGTGTATATCCGGGCCAGACAGCGGCTACAAAATCACTTCCGTCCTGTCTCTTACAGAAATAATTCTTCTCGACGCCTTCCTCGTACACATCATATCCCTCTTCGATTTTTACGCCTGCATCAATGATCGGAACAAGCCGGATATGATCCTTCTTCAGGTTCTCTACGTACTTCGGGAAATCACGGAACTCCTCATTTACCGTAAAATCTTTATAGTTATCCATATAGTCAATATCCATATAAACCATATCTATCGGAATATGATTTTCCCTGTATTTTTCTGCCACCGTAACAAAATCCTCCGGCGTTTTATATCCCCAGCGGCTCTGCCCGAAGCCAAACGCGAATTTCGGTGCAATATAGCTTCTGCCAATCATCTTCCGAAACTGCTTTGTAATATCGTATGGATTTTCGCCTGTAATAACATACAGATCAAGATCTGCCCTTTCACAGAAGATATGAAGCTCGTCCGATCTTGTGTAACCGACATCAAAGGTAAGTGTTGACGGATAATCAAAGTAAAGTCCAAACGTCTGCTCCCCTGACACGATAATAAAATTATGCGCAGCATACAGCGAATATACATCTTCATGATGATGGGGATTATCTGAATTGTTGCTGATATACTGGTAGCCGCGTTTGTTGATGCCACGGTTTGCTTCACCGAGTCCATATACGACATCCTCATCACGAAGCTTATAAGTGAAAGAAAATCCTTCCTGTAAATGAATGACGCCAAACTCCGGCATTCCTTCCGATGCTGCAAATTGCTCTGTCACTGATTCTGTTGGAAACGGGGTTCCATAGGTATATTTTTTAATCATTTCGCATTCTCCTTCCGATTGTTTTGTTCTGCGTTTTGTTAATATCATTATATTGTCAAGTAAGCTAATATTCTTGCATTATATTCGTCATTTTATAACACAATATTGACTTTTCTTGAAATATATCATATTTTAACAATAAGAATTTATGCAGACACAGGTCTGGCATGACATCTAATTACAAAAAGGGGAAAGATATACGATATGAACCAGGACATTTCTCTAAAAGAAAATATTCATTACGGAACAAAAGAACATCCTATTTCCAGATTACATTTTGATACAGGGGCCGGTACACCCTATCCGGAATATTTCTTTGTTGCGCGCCACTGGCACCACTATATGGAAATTCTCTATATTGAGAAGGGGAGCTTTGAATTTGAAATCAATCTGCAGAGCTTTACTTTATCACAAGGAGATATCTGTATCCTGAATCCCGGCGACCTGCATCAGATCAAGGGGAATTCCTCCGATACCAAGCACAACGTAATCTTATTCGACCCGTGTATTCTGGATTTTTCCTATGAAGATGAAATGCAGGAAAAATGTATCAGACCACTGATAAACCAACTGGCTCTATTGCCAAATATCTACCATTGCGGTTCATCCATCCATGCCGCCCTTTCGCCTAAGATCAAGGCACTTATGAATACTACATTACATATGGATACCGGCTGGTATATGACAAGCAAACTACTGATACTTGATATTATATCATCCATTTATACAGCCAGTCTCATGCAATCTGTCCAAAATGCACACGCACAGACAAACCAAAAGAAAATACAGAACTATAAGTCTGTCATCTCTTATATGGAGCATAATTATAACCAGCCGATCACATTGCAGGACCTGGCGGATACCATCCCATGCAACAGCCAGTACCTCTGCCGTTTTTTCAAAGATATTGCAGGTGTTTCTCCGATTCAGTATCTGCTTAATTACCGCATTCAAAAGGCATGTATTCTGCTTGAAACGACAAACAATCCAGTGCTTGATATCGCACTGGATTGCGGATTTGAAAATGTCAGTTATTTTATTCGCAAATTTAAAGAAATTATGTGTTGTACGCCCAAAGCCTATCGGAACAAACATATGCAAAGGTAATACAGGCGAATTATTCTCCGTACTGTCATCCGATCGTTTATTATTCCCAGGATGGCAGGCAATCCTGCGGCTGGATGTTCCCGCTTCCACCGTATCGTCCGGATCTTTCTGCAAAGCTCCAAGGGCACCGCTCGATATTCTTCCCAGATTTTTCACGGTCCTTCCACCTATGGACGAAGTAAACTTACAGGAAGCCGCAAAGCTTTCCGGGTGCAATCCGTAGCATTCTGTCAAAGCTGCCTGCGAAGCACCCCAGACATCCCGAGCTTCATTTATAATCATCTGTTTTTTGTCTTATCGATATACCCAAGCAATGTCGGAACCAGAAACGCCATTTTCCGCCTTATGCATAGGAGCGAACACGTACTGTGTTTATTCAGTGCAGGATTTTCGGCCATGATTTTCTGAGCGCCACATAGGAGATCAGAAAGTTTGCAAGCCAGCCGGCCGGTACGGCAAGCCAGACAAATGCGATTCCAAACCTCGGTGCACAAATCAAAGCAACCGCCAGACGAATTGCAAGATTTACCATATTGGCAACCAGAAACGGTCGCATGATTCCGAGCCCCCGAAGAACTCCATCTGTCGCCATCTTGATACCCATGAAGATAAAGAAATATCCAATCCATCTCATATAATCCCCGGATACCTGATATGCAAAAGCAGTTCCGTCTTTCCCCAGGAACAACGAGGAAATCTGCGTATGCAGTGTTTCAATGACAACAAAAGCAAGGATTGCAAAACTCGCATCTAACACCAATGCAGCATGATAGCCCTTCTTGATACGCTGTGGTTTCTTCGCACCAAGATTTTGGGAAACGTATGGCGACACCGCATTGCCAATAGATACAAATATCAGCGAAAAAACATTTTCTACCCTCATCGTTGCAGCATAACCGGCAAGTGCCTGTGTACCGAACGGATTTACAACTGCCTGTACAATCATCATACCGATTGACACGGTGGACTGCTGGAGAACCGAAGGAACGGCAATCCGAAGCATGGAATACAGCTCCTGCCGTTCAAACCAACGAAAAGGACTCTGATACTGCCGCATCCGATGAATAAAAATCAGGAAAGACAGCACTGCGGAAATTCCTTGTGCAATAAGAGTCGCAAGGGCTGCGCCGAACACGCCCAGACCCAGGCCGGCCACCATCCAGAGATCCATAAGAATATTCAATATCGACGATACGATCAGAAGCACCAACGGAATCTTCGACTCCCCGATGGAAGTAAACATAGTTGATAGAATGTTATACATAAACAGAAACGGAAATCCCATAAAATAGACCCGCAGATACAGCACCGCATCATCCAGTATATCCGCAGGTGTATGTAATAACCGCATCATCAAATCGGAAAAGCAAAATCCAAGAACACTCAGAAGTATGCTCAAGCTTAAAAAACTGATCAACGATGTTGACACTATTGTTTTCATTTTTCCATAATTTCGGGCACCAAAATAACGGCTTACAAGCACACCGGCACCCACACCGGCACCCAATGCTACACAAATAAAAACATTGGTAAGCGCTGCACAGGCACCAACAGCCGCAAGCGCGGAAGAACCAACAAACTGACCAACGATTATGGAATCAGCCATATTATATACCTGCTGGAAGAAGCTGCCGAGAATCATAGGCATCGCAAATACGGTCAACGCTTTCAGAGGCGCATCTGTAATTAAATATTCATCTTTTGACATTATTGTTTCCTCCTGAACTTTCCCGGTCTGTTCATAATGTCTTTTTTAATCTTTCCAGATCATCCGCATCCGGGTGGGATAAAGCGCGATCAAAATTCTCAATCAGCATATCAAGATTCGCCGGATGTTCCGGATTCTCTTTCATTTTAATATAACGGTCGCGCACAGACTGCGGCATCTTTCCCTGACACATATACGCTCCGATAACCTCATTGCTGGAATCAATAGATTGTCTGACCTGCTCAAGAATTTTGTTAAAATATGTGTCGCTTCCACCGAAGCCGGCTGTTCCAAACAAAAAAATCTTCTTATTTTTTAATTTCGATAACAATTCTAATGTCTTATTATCTGCGTTTCCTTTGTCCGTCCAAAAACCGATATACAGCAAATCAGATTCCGGTACCTGTAATTCATTCCCGCCAAAATAATCACACATATCCTGAGGCAGCGTTTCATGGATTGTATCTGCCAGTTTCTCTGTATTACCGGTTACGCTGCTGAAAATTATTGAATAATTATTTGTTGTCATCCTTCATTATCTCCCTTCATTTCCTGCTAACTTCTATTGGAGTAACATAATAATAGCATATCCAGCCCAAATAAGTCGTGATAATATTTTCTTGCACGCTCTATGTCTTTCACGACAATGAGTATATTTCTTAATTTCATATTTGCTTCTCCTTATAATGCAGAAACTTCTATTCCGCATTTCTCCTCAGAACAGATCCAACATATTATCCAGATAAATCGCTTCCCTCACATGAATCTGATACTCCGGCTTCGTCATATAATAAAGCAGGAATTCCAACACCAACGCACTTCCCAGTCCGCGTCCTTCAATCTTGAAATTGGAAAATCCCATCGGCAGATAGACGTCTTTTATCGCATCAACTCCAATAAATCCCGGATTCGACATTGCCTTTGAGAACCGGTATCCCTGTTCCGACTCTGGTGCCGTGCATCTATGATCCGGTGCTTTTATGCCAAGCGCTTTCCGGCTCACATCCTCATAACATACTTTCCTGTCTTTGCACCCAAACCAGCAACATTCATTGCACAAAAACTCAACCTTCGCCTTTTCTTCATCCGTCAACGTATGCAGATCTTCAAACCGTTTATTCAACCGGAAATCAGGCACTACATAACGAAAGTCGTTCCGCTTTAGTTCATCCCGGAACTGTTCAAACTCCGTCAGAACCTTCGTGGTTGATGAGACAAGATACAAATCCGGATATCGCCTCTTCAGATACTCCAATAGCAAATCCGAATGCACAATCACTCCATTTTGCACTGTTCCACCTTTTTCAAATAACGTGCAGAGTGCGTTGCATTTCTTGTCGGATAAATGCTCTTCCTGCAGTAACGAATTACTGAACGTCAACCTCGCCGAAATACCATATTTCTGCATCAGATGCAGCACTTCCTGCGCACTGCGATCTCCGTCTCCGATCCGTCCGCCGCCCCAGATACAATCTGCCGGTGCCCCATAGATGGAGCCAATCTCACACCAATCATAAAAGTATTCCCGATGCTTACGAAATAACGGCAGAAATAATTCGTATAACTCATAGAATTCAAATAACCCCGGAAGGTGGTAATATGCAGTTTTCTGTGTGGTTTGCTTCATTTATCGATTCCTATCTCTTCATACCCTAATCTCTAGTACAAATTTCTTGCTCTTGTATTTCGCACATTTGTATCCAGCTCAACTACAACAATAACTACGCAAAAATCGAAACAGCTCTACGTTTGTCTTACCATTTACACCCTCTGCCTGAAAATATTCCGGCAGGGCTATCGCTGTAGAGCATTCCCCGCAGATATCTATACCATATACGGGTGCCCACTCCAGAAAATATTGAAGCATATGTTCAAGCATCCCCAGCGTCAGTTCGCCTTGATTCCAATTTGTTTCACTGTATTGTTCAGAAAGCACATCCTTGTCGATTGAAATGTACAACGGTACACCGCCGTGAATCCGTTTTAACCGTTCCACACCTTCTCCTTTACGGATTTCCTCTGCGGAAAAAGTTATGAGTTTATCCAGATGCTTTGTACGAATTTGTTTTATATCGTCTTCCGCCGGCCCGATCAAAATAAATTGTTGCAATGCCGGATTCTGATCAAGAACCATTCCCGCCCAATCGCCACAGCTCATCATTCCTTCCATTAACGGTTGCTGCATATCTGTATGATGATCGAAAACAATCAAAGAAAACGGGCTGTGAATCTGGTCCGTAAATATCTTCGTAACATAATGATAATTGCCAGAATCCACAAAATGGATTCCATGCACTCCATACGGCTCTATTCTCCTGCAAATCTCCCGCTCTGCCTGTGGAGAACAATACAGGTTGCTTCCTTCAATATCTGAACAGTCAATCCACGAAAATTGCTCTCTGTCTGCACATATTTCATCATCATATACATGTGTAAAATCCAAAATCAAATGATATGGTTTCATCTGTAATTCACCCCTAATAATATACAAACAGAAAGTTATCTTTTAATAGTATCATTTTTTTCGTATGGTATTGGAAGATTATGTTCTTTCTGTAATTGCCCTATTTTATCACAAATAATGTCATACAAATTATTATCTGTATAAGCAATTTTATCAATATCAACCTCATTTTCTGGAATTATACCGCTGTTAAATTTTTGAGCATACATACCACACTCTTTTATATAAGACATTATTAACGTTATTTCTTCTTTTTCTATGTTCGAAAATATTGACTGTTCTAATAATTTCTTACTAATAAAATTGCAGAAATAAGAATGATCTTCATCCCAATTTATATTACCATCGTCTTGCGCTTCACAACGAAGTTCTTCTATTTCTCTTAACAACTCTCCCTGTAAATTATCTGCCTGTCCACTTTTAGGAACATAATTTTTCCATATATATTTACACTCATCAAAATACTTTTGACTATAATCTGTTGCTATAATTTTTTCAATTGTTAAACTACTGCTTTTCCTTTTTAATTTATCAAATATTCCCATTATTTATCCTCATAATCCATCAATAACCTGTTATATACGGAAAGCAGGACAGTTGACTTTCAATCATCTATCCTGCCTTTATTTACCTCATAACTATTTACACTTTTTCGTTTTCCCGTGCTTCCGGCACTTCCATAGTAATCGCATCCACATCGTATTCCGGAGCATGCTTCTTCACAATATCATAGATTGCAGACTCATAATCCTTACTTGAATACTCCTGTATCTTAAATTAAATGAATTGAACTATGTCGTCAAGCATTTTTATATTTATTGTGTTTTTCCTATCTGATCAACCGTGTACCAAACTGCAAGTCACACTTCACCTCTTAGAAATTATAAACTTTTACTCTTGCGGATATGGTTCGATTCCCAAAGAATACTTCACCTCGTCACACAATTCTTCATAGGATAAATCATATGGAAAAGGCTCTGCATCATCCATAATATTGTTCATTAGCTCATCCAAATCCCCACATTCTATTACAATAAAGGGCTTTTTACTAAAAAGGACTTCATCCACTCTGAAAAATAATCCTTTATATGTAAATACTGATCGCTCAGAACGATGCATTTCTTCAAAATCATCTGAACAGCTTGTTGTTTTAACCTCATAAGTTAAACGGATTTCGTATTTTGAAGCACCTAATTGAAGCATAATTTGCTCTATCATATCTTTAACCGCTTCAAAATCAGCTCTTGATACATCTTCATACCACCACATCTTTGTCCCCTCTGCTATTTCCAATGTTACTCTCCAGCCTTTTATTATATGCAGTCAATCTTCTTCCTGAATGATCCTCTGTATGTTCAAATAAAAGCCATTGTTCACATTCCTCTTCATAATGCGGGTAAGCATTGGAAATATAGCATTCTATTCTCACACCGTTATCCATTTCAACGAACAAATCATTGGATTTACTAATGGATATGTTTGTGACTTTTCCGCCAATTATCTGATTCCGAAACTTATCTGTATTGAACCATTCATCATTATGTTTGCTCTCTTCTTGATCCCAAGAATTGTAATCCATCGTTGTTATTATCAAATCATCATTAAGAAAAATTCTAGTCAATCCCAGTCCATGCAATACGAGATTATCGCTGAAACAGAAATCCAGCATTTCACATATGCAGTTAAGCCCTTCAAGTCGTTTTCCGACCCAAAGATTAATAAAATCATTTATCGTTTTATCCATGATAATCCTTTCCTAATGAGCGGTTTCACCTAACACCCATATGTTTTTCTGTAATTTCATCGGCAATGGTTAGAATCACAAAATTTTATATTGCATAAAATTTTTATTAGGAACAAATCCAAAGTTCGAATATAACTTAACGCCCATATCTGACGCTGTGATCTGAACCGTTCCACAACCATATTCTTTCGCATCATGAACAACGCGTGTTAAAAGTTCTTTTGCGATACCTTTTCTTCTGTAGTCCGGATCAGTAAACATGCTGGATAGTAACCCTATCTTTCCACTCGGACATCCAAAATAAGGTGGTTTCTCTACAAAAGACATACCACTCGTTCCAATAATCTTATCCCCGTCAAAAGCAAGCCATGACACAAAAGTTCCATCCCCCATATGGCGTATATAATACTGCTTTAATGCAGGTACCAAATCAATATCCTCCTTAGCACCTTCTTCTCTCAGTTGCTTTATCCGCATATCAATAAACGTATTCAGTTCTTTCTCTGTCAGTCTTCTATACTCTATTTTCATGATATTCTCCCATCATTCCGACCTTTTATGTATTTCATGCTTATATCATTTTTTCTTAAACAATCTCTGCTTAAATGCCTTGACTTTTGCACCATAACGGCTTGACATTATAATCCCACTAAAAAGCATTCCTACCGCTAACCCCTGCGCAAAATTCAATCCATTTCTAATAACTTGATTGTTCGCATAAATTCCTGTATCTTTCAATAACATGTATGCCATTATCAATAACAATGCAATTAAATTGCATATGCGCACCCGTTTATTACGTTTTTCAGCCTCTGAATTTTTATAATCTACATATTACATTCTCTTTATCGGATGCCGGATAACCGTTTTCCATTTTTCAGGAGCAACTTTTCTTGCATCTGAAAGATAAATTTCATGATGCAATCTATCTTTTGACAGATCATTTTTATATCCATTTTCCTGCAAATATGTATCCATGATTTCAACAGTCGCCGGTTCATCATCAAATGCTCCAAAATGCATAATCTGAACGCATAAGCCTTCTTCTATCGTGATAAACTCTGCCGACGAGCAATCCAGTTTTTTCTTTTTCGTAGCGGTTTCTACCGCCCAGTCAAAATCCTTCTTCGTAATAAAATCCGGAAGTCTTATCACAGAAATCCAATTAAATGCATCCTTATTCGAGTAATCAATTCCATCAACATCATCCTGCCACCAAAAGCCTTCGAGCGGAGGTACAACGTATTCGAAGAATCCTTCTATTTTGTAATCCGTCTTGTAACTCATCTTAAGTGTATACGCAACTGCATATAAAACGCCAATCGCCTGCTGATACGCACCATCCTTTTCATTCGGATTGCCTTTTCCTCTTACTGCGATATAGTTTGCCTTTGGAACATTCACTATCTCCGGCTTGTTCTTCGGCATATAAAATTCCTTGTATTCCTTCTTAAAATCAAACGCCATTTGTTCTCCCTTTTACATTCTTTCGCTTCAACACCTCATACACGCCAAGCAATATACACCCAACGGCATAACACAGGATATCTTTCCAATCAAATACGGAACCGACCAGAATACTTAAGAAACGATTATTCTGCCAGCCTAATGCTTCCACAATATGGAACATCTGCAAAGCCTCGACCAGTGCCGCAAAAATAAATACATACAGCGGTAACAGTTTGCATCGCTCCGGTACAAATATTCTTATAAACGTATATATCACAACCACAACCAGCACGTCACCAATATATGGTCTTACAAATGCATCATGCACATATATCGCAATCAACACTTCAATCAATAGCAAAATCACAGTTGCTATTGCATATCCGATTCGCTTCATGTTCTTCTCCATTCAACAACATGCACTATAATCTTCCTCTGTTTTCTTCTATCCATTTAACCGCATAGTCAACGATCTGTCTCTGACTCATTAATTTGACTGTTGCATTTCCAATCTGAACGGTATGTACTGTATGGAATTTCTCGAAATCTTCTCCAATCTGTGTAAAATCTTCTCCCCATATGTCTCATTATGTTTCATTTTCTGTCGAAAATACCCGACTAATTCCCTTAAAATTCATACTTTCTCAACTCACAATTCTTTATCCCAAATGCTGCAAATTCCTCATTCGTCATATCGTGGAAATATGATTCAATAATACGGGAGATTCCGTTATGCGCCACCAACAGGTACACCGTTCCTTCGCTTTCCGCTTTTTTCTTAATATCATCCAGCAGATTATAGATTCTCTGGGAAAGCTTCAGCATGGACTCTCCACCATCATAGCTGTTGACAAACTGCGCCTTGGCAACAGAAAATTCCGCACCATTTCGCGGGGTGGACTCATACCGTCCAAAATTCTGCTCTTTTAAGCGCATTTCTTCCTCTGCCGGAACGCCTGTCACTTCCGCAATATGCTTTGCGGTATCTGCCGCACGCATCAGCGGTGAATACAGAATCTTATCAATATGGATTCCTTCTGCCTTGATTCGTTCGCCCAATTCCTTTGCCTGTGTATGTCCAAGTTCTGTAAGTGCTATATCTGTCGCGCCACAGATTTTATTCTCTACATTCCAGATTGTCTGTCCATGTCTTGTAAAATAAAAGTATGCCATCGTATCTGTCCCTCCTGTATTTTCTACCAAGATACTACCATATCTAATCCTTGAATTCCACTGCATGTTTTCGTTTCCAGATTGGGAAGAGATTCCGCTGGCAGATATAATTCTCACGCTCTTTGATTCCAACCGCATGAAAAAATGTCTTCCACATATCGGTATATTCATCCTCGTACTCCTCCGTCTTCCGAAGCGTCTCAAATTCCGCATCGGTCAGATAACGCAGGTAATTCGTCCCATCCTTCGGATGCACGCACGCAGTCTTCCTTGTATCATCAATGATCATCCAGTGTTCGGACGGCATACGATCTGCAAAATGTCTGCCAACCAGCATGATCACATCGCTTTTCGGTTCCAGATGGCACACATAGACTTTCCCGTTTAACGACTGAAACCGCGCGAATTCCCGGAAATGATGGCTCTCATTTCCAACCTTCCGCCGCAGTTCCAATATCCGCATCACATGCGGATTCGTATAATAATCAAGCACACGGCAGCCAACCGCGAATCCAACCCGCAGGAAATTATAGATTGCCTGCAATGCATCTTCCTCTGCGGAGAGTGTCGCATAATAGACATCCAGATACGCCTCATCCGAGATATCTCTTCGAATCGAACGGATCACCTTCTCTGCCTTTTCGGCATCACCGTCCACATGGATGTACTCATCGAACATCGTCTGTTGAAATATCGGTTCTTTCTTCACTTGTATCTGATTGTGACCGATCCGCACGGCTTCCACCCACGCATCATAGATGCAGGTCATAATATCCTCCAACCGGTCTTTACATGTATATATCTTCATAGCTACAATCTACCCAATCCCGAAATCTGCCAGAGACATCTGCGTAAACGATTCATTCGCGTGCTCCGCCTTCCATATATCCTTCTGGTCGACGCCGGTCAACTGCCTTGTGATATACCCTTCCTCGATCGGCGTGTGATACATCTGCCTGCCACCGCAGGTAATAAAATATTGCGCCCGCTTCAATACGACTCCCATCTTCTTCAAGGAAGCGAAATCAAGCCTGCCGTAACGTCTTGCGTATGTGATCCTCCCTGCCGATTTCGGTCCGATGCCCGGCACACGGAGCAGCATCGCATAGCTTGCCGTCTGCACTTCCACCGGGAATTGATCCAGATGCCGCAGTGCCCAGTCACACTTCGGATCAACCAGTTCATTGAAATTCGGTTTCTCCTCCGATAGCAATTCACCCGCCTGAAATCCATAGAACCGGAGCAGCCAGTCCGCCTGATACAACCGGTGTTCCCGCAGAAGCGGTGGCGGTGTTCCGATCTGCGGCAACACTTTATCCTCATTCAGTGGAATATATGCCGAATAAAAGACCCGTTTCAAGTCGAAGCCCTGATACAACTGCTGTGTCGTATGCAGCAACGTATAATCGCTCTCGCCGGTTGCCCCGATAATCATCTGCGTGCTCTGCCCCGCCGGTGCAAACCGCCGCTTTAATTTCGACATATCAAGCGGTGCGAGCTGGTATGCGTTGTCCCATGTGAGAGCACTGTCCAGAACCGTTCCGTTCATCTTCGCAGCCAGATTCGCAATCGTATTCTGCACATCTGTCTCTCCAGTTACCGAACCACCTGAACCTGTACCATGATTCTTCCCTTGATCTATGCTTCCATATGCCCCCGCATCATCACGCACAACATTTTCCGTTCCAAGTACAGCTTTCTTCTCCTTCATCAATCCATCCGCGAACTGCTTCTTCGACTCTGTCCCGAAGATACTCTGCTTCAGGAACTGATTGCCTTTGCTTCGCTCCATGTGTGCGGATTTCCCGATTGCCATCCGATGCGACGCGATCGTGTTCCGCACCTTTCCCATCGGATCTAAGATCGTCTGCATCGTCTTATTCGGTGCCAGTGTCCGCAGTCCTTCCTCCGTCGGCAGTTCCATATTCACGCTGATACGGTCTGCCAGATATCCTGCTGCCGCAAGCAGTTCATCCGATGCGCCGGGAATCGTCTTCACATGGATGTAGCCGTTAAAATGATATTTCGTCCGAAGCAGAAGCAATGTCTCGCACATCTTCTCCATCGTGTATGTCGGATTCTTCAGAACGCCGGAGCTTAAGAACAATCCTTCAATATAATTCCGCTTGTAGAATTCGACCGTCAGCTCGCAGATCTCCTGTGGCGTGAAGGTCGCCCGCTTCACATCATTGCTTGCACGGTTGATGCAGTATTTGCAATCATAGACGCAGTGATTCGTCATCAAGATCTTAAGCAGGGAGATACACCTGCCATCCGAAGCAAAGCTGTGACAGATGCCGCAAGCTGCCGCATTGCCGAGTTCTCCTTTCTTCCCCCGGCGATCCGATCCGCTCGACGTACACGCCACATCGTATTTGGCAGCATCCGCAAGAATCTGCAGCTTCTCCTGTGTTGTATATTCTTCTATGTAATTGTTTGTAATCTCTGTACTCATGTCCTCATTATACGAACAAACGTTCTTGGATGCAAGGATTTTTTTGCGAACATCCGTTTGTTTTTTTCATAAATTTTCTAAAAACATCAAAACAGGCGAAGCAGAATTTCCACTTCACCTGTTTCAAGATTACGCCACTACCCGTTTCTTCGCCGACACGATATTCGCCACAATAATATAGAACACGCCATATAAAGCCATCACCAGCATATTGATAAATACCGGTTTCAGCCCCGAGACGCTTACCGTCTCCAGTGTCTTCAGATATTCATTCGTCTGAATATACCAGTACGCCGGGAAGATACGGCCCACGGCAAGCACACCATCTGGTAGCCATTCAACCGGGATAAATGCACCACACAGAAATGCCGAGCCAAGTGCCACGACATTCACGATTCCATTGACCGCCTCCTTGTTGTTGAAGATGCTTGATATCAGGAATGCCATCGTCAATGCACACAAGGTGAATACGAACGAATTCGCCAGATACATGGCTCCCTGCACACGAAACATAACCTTTCCGACGACTGCGAAACTGATCAGACCGTAAAACAGCCATAGTGCGATTGCAAAAAGCAGATTCGATGCAAGCAGGATCGCATTGTGCTTCTTATAATTCATACTGCTGATCGTGATACGCTTGCGGATCGGCAGCTCCTGAAAACTCGTAAGCACCAGACAGATCACAAAGATCGCACCGGCAAGCAGACTGTAGCTTGCAAAATTATAATAACCCGCTGCCTTCGACATGCTGTTTGTATCAAGTGTCGTCGTCACATGCACGGTTGATGTCTGTTCCAAAGTCTGCGTGATATCCTTGCAGACTTCCGCCTCATTCAGGGATATGTTCATTTCATCCGGATTCGCCTGCAGAGCTGTATCCACGTAGTTTTGCTGTATGGCAAGATAGCTTTCGACCATCATCTGTGCGAAGCTCGCATCCGCCGACTGGCAGCTCTTATACCGAAGTTCTGGATTTTCTCCGTTCAGTACCGCCTGCCGGTAGCCCTGCGGAATATAAATCACAAAAGCTACCTGCCGATAGAAGATTGCATCGTCGATTGCCTCTTCGCTTTTCAGTTCTTTCCGTTCACTGTGTGCCGCGATATAATCCGTAAAATTCTTCGTGATTCCGACATTTTCATCCTGATTTACAATGACGATTTCCGGCTTGTCCGCAGTAAACTGGCTTGTTGTATCACCGCTTTTCGAGTTGATACCACCGAACAAAAGAAGCAGCGCCGTATACAGGATCACCATGCCTTTACATTTGTTCAACACATGCAGAAATGCTTTAAATACTGTCATACTTCTGCCTCCTTAATCCCTGTGCGGACACAAGCAGCATGAAGGCAGAGAAGATTCCAAGACTCGCTACATCCATCCAGAAACGCTTGTCCACACCATAATAATATAGTGCATAATATCCATCCGTGATCATCGCCGCCGGATTGATCTTATCTAAGAACGGCACATGTTTCTCGATGATATATTTCATGGTAATTCCCATCATGCCAGACAGGAAACAGCACGCCATCGTGATGCCGATCAGGATTCCAAGCTTTCCGTTCTCGCCGGTCTTGACAACCGTCGTCACCATGATCGCAAGCGTCAGTCCAGCCAGACTTCCCGCAAGTGCCAGCAGGATCACATATGGCAGATTCTCCCCGTAATCGACCTTCATCACGAAGATTGTATACACAAACAGAATCGCAAGCCCGATCAACTGCGTGCAATATGCAGCAAGCAGCGAGGAAAACATTGTCTTTGCCTTTCTGATTGGAACGATGGCTGTACGCTTTCCGAGATTCCCCATGTTCGGAAGATTCCGACTCAGCGCCGTCATTCCAAGAATACCGCCATACAGACACGCCATCGCAATCAATGTGTAATACTCAATCATCGTATAGCTTAGGTTCTTGCGGGATGCATCGACCAGGTTCGACTCTCTGCCTGCAACCTGTTCCATTACGTCTTTGTAGAGTGCCTCGATATCCGGCATAGTGCCCTGCTCAATCTCATTTTGTACACGTTTTTCCATGATTGCAGAGGTATGTACGATCTCGTCTACCACATATTGAAGCACTGTCTGGTTGATACCATTTTCGTGAATCCAGATCTCCGGCTCCGCGCCATTCATGTACAGCACGCCGTCGACATCCCCATCCGAAAGCAGCGTATCTGCTTCATCCTTCGACACATACACCGTGTCAAACATCTGCTCATCGCTTGATTCATCGCTCAAAGTCTCAAATGTCCGGCGGAATGCTTCGTTTCCCTGAAAATCCTCGTTATCGACAATCGCAATCGGGATCACGTTCAGCTTCTCGCTGTTCTCGATATTGGAGAATGCCAGCTTGAACATCGTGCCAAGCACGAGCGGAAACACAAATGTCCAAAACAGAAGCATCCGGTTCCGCATCAGGACTTTGAATGTATACTTAAAGTTATGTCCAAACATCAGTCTCTAAGCTCCTTTCCGGTCAGCTCCAGGAACACATCGTTGAGCGTCGGACGCTCGGAGAAGATCTTGTTGCAGGTGATTCCCGCCGCACTCAGTTCCTCGATCAGCTTCGCCACGTTATTTTTGCCGCTCTTATAGGTGATTACAAGCTGATGGTCGGCATATTCTGCCTTGTCAACATTCGGTGCCGCCTGCAGCTTCTCTAAGAATTCCGGTTTGAAATGCTTCGTCTCGATCGTAACCTTCTCCTCGATCTTCGCAAGTGTCTTTAACTCGTCGGACGTTCCCTGCGCAATGATCTTTCCCCTATCCAATATGATGATCCGGTCACACAGGATCTCGACTTCTTCCATATAATGTGTCGTGTAACAGATTGTCGCGCCATCATCCCGCAGCTTCCTGATACCATCCAAAATGTTGTTCCGGCTCTGCGGATCGACTGCAACGGTCGGCTCATCTAAGAAGATCAGCTTCGGCTTGTGCGCGATACCACATGCGATATTCAATCTCCGGAGTAATCCGCCCGACAACTGCTTCGGATAATATTTGCGAAATTCATCCAGTCCGACTAATGCGATTGCATCCTCGATATCCTTTTTTCTCTCCTGCTTGTCCTTCACATACAGCCCACAGAAATAGTCAATATTCTCATACACCGTAAGCTCTTCAAACACCGCTACCTCCTGGAAGATGACTCCGATATCCCGCTTGATCTTATAGGCGTCCGGTGTCATCTCCTCACCGAAGATTTTGATACTGCCCGTGCTGTATTTCAACAGTGAGAGGATACAGTTAATCGTGGTCGATTTTCCACTTCCGTTTGGACCAAGCAGGCCAAGGATCTCTCCCTGCCGGATCTCAAACGACAGATCATCGACTGCCTTTTTCTGTTTATATTCCTTTGTCAGATTCTTTACTTCTACAACTGCGCTCATTTCGCTTTTCCACTCTCCTTTTTATTCCCAGCAATTGCGATATTGTTTCTATATATTTCAATATTGATTTATACGATATACAATGTATTGAATCTGAGAAGTTCTAAATGTTCTGATCTATATTTCCATCCAATACGCCACCGCCGCCAATTCGCCATCCATGGCTCAGTGGCGGCTTGTTTGAACATCGTGTTCAAACATGGCTAATATAATTACAGAACATTAAGAACTTCTATGATTCAAACATATCGTATATCTTTATAAATCAATATTAAAATATATACTGAAATCAATATCGCAATTTCCGTGGTTCATATTTATTCATCCCTCGGCTTCTTGTCATACATGCTTCCGATCTTCATTTGTCTTACGGTGTCCGTCAGCAGTTCTTCAATCTGCTCATCCGTAAATGCAACCGTTCCCGTTGCAACCATGCTGGCGATTCCGTGTGTGAAGATCCACACCTTCAGGTGAAATGCCTCCTGTTCCGTCCTGTCATAACCGGTGAACTCTGCACCTTTCTCTAAAATCTGATTTCCCATATTATCCTTCTCAATAAATTCCGTCGGAGAAATCTTCGAATCTCCCATAAATAATATCTTGAAGAAATCCGGGTAATCCTTCGCGAACCGGATATACGCAAGTCCCATGCCCCGATATGCCAGCTCTTCCTTAGAGCCTTCGATCATATACGACTGGTATATCCTCTGGATGTGTAAGATCGTCGCCTGCTTTAAGTCCTCCATGTTCTCAAACTGATAGAAGATCGGCTGTACCGAACATCCAAGCTCCTTTGCCACCCGCCGTGCATTGATCGCAGATAAACCTTCTTTCTTCACGACAGCACTCGCCGCCTCAATAATATCTTCCTTCAAAAACTTTGTTGCCCTTGGCATAATGTCCTCCATATTTTATAACTTTTGTTATGTAACTTGCGTTATATTATAAAGAACAAAAAAAGAAACGTCAAGCAGATATCGATGAAATGCAGCTACATTCCTGTCACCTGCACGTTCATCTGCCTGACGTTTCCTCTTTCTGATTCTATATTATTACTTAGTTAATCACTATTGTTACTGCAATTTGCGGCGTCGATTGCGAGTACCAGCATTAATCCTAAGATCTCATCCTCCGGATTCGCAATATCAATCACATATGTATCTCCCCAGCGGAACAATTCCTTGCCGATATGTGCGATACAATAACTTCCATCATACACATCATAATCCCATCCGAAGAGATCCCCCTGCACCTGCCAGCCATGATATTCGATATCATATCGCGGCGTAAAGAGGGAGAACCGTCTCTGAATCCGACCGATTGTCCGTCCGCCGATCTCGACTTCGAACACCGGAAGCAGATGGAATATTTCCTGATGAATCACACCGATTTCCTGATCATACATATCATAGATATGCATATGATGACCGATATTGAAGAATTCCGTCTTCACAAAATATTTCGGATTGCCATATTCATCGTAGATGTCATACGTATCCGTCCACGCAAATACGCGCTGCTTTATCATTAACCGCATAGGTTATCTCCTTATAATACAAGATCCTTCATCGAATGCAGTCCAATTGCAAGTGTCGACGTGTTGTGCATCAACGCCGAGGTTGTCGGCTGGATCACGCCTGCAACACCAAGTACGATCAGTCCGGTATTAAATCCAACGATCGTTCTGTAATTTCTTCGGATTCGTCTTGTCAGTGCGGTACTGATCTTCCGCAATGTGATCAGTTCATTCAAGTTATCTGCTCCAACGGTAATGTCCGCGATCTCCCGTGCAATTTCTGCACCATCACTGATTGCAATACCGATATCTGCTGCCGAAAGTGCCGGTGAATCATTGATACCGTCACCGATCATGATAACCTTATGTCCCTCTGCCTTCGCACGCTCCACGTAGCTTGCCTTATCCTCTGGAAGTACCTCAGAATAATACTCGTCCACGCCAACCTTCCGTGCGATCGCACAGGCTGTCCGCTCACTGTCACCAGTCATCATAACAACCTTTGCAAATCCAAGCTCTTTCAGTGTCCGGATCACATCGGCTGCCTCATCACGGATCGGATCTTCGATACAGATGACAGCCACCAGTCGTCCTTCGACTGCCATATACAGATGTGAATATTCCTCTGGCAATGCATCGAACTTCTCCTGCATACCTTCCGGAACCACACAGCCCTCATCTTCAAATACAAAATGATAGCTTCCGATAATTGTCTTTCTTCCTTCTACCGTAGTAGAAATACCATGTGCTACGATATAGGACACCTTCGAGTGGACCTCTTCATGCACCAGATTCTTTTCGCTTGCCGCATCAACAACTGCACGTGCCATCGAATGAGGGAAATGCTCCTCCAGACATGCGGCGATCCGTAGCAGTTCATCGCTGCTTTCATTGCAGAACGATACAACATCAACCACGTGCGGGGTTGCCTTCGTCAGCGTTCCGGTCTTGTCAAATACGATCGTATCTGCTTCTGCCATCGCCTCTAAGAACTTGCCGCCCTTCACCGTGATGCTTGACTTGCTCGCCTGCCGGATTGCGGACAATACGGAAATCGGCATTGCCAGCTTCAACGCACATGAGAAATCAACCATCAATACAGACAGTGCTTTCGTCACATTCCGCGTAAAAAGATAGGTTGCGGCTGTGCCAAGTAATGTATACGGTACAAGCTTGTCGGCCAGATGGGATGCCTTACTCTCCAGAGAGGATTTGAGTTTCTCGGATTCCTCGATCATCGTGACAACCTTCTCATACCGGCTCGAACCTCCGACCTGACGTACACGGATACAAAGCTCGCCTTCTTCCAGCACGGTTCCTGCATAGACATAGGAATCTGCCTGCTTATGTACCGGCAAAGGTTCACCTGTCATAGACGCCTGATTGACCATCGCATCGCCATCAACAACGATTCCGTCGAACGGAATCACATTTCCGACATGGATCACGATCTCATCGTTTACACGGATAGACTCTGCAGATACCTGCACTTCCTGTCCGTCCTTCTTCAACCAGACTTTTCCAATATTCAAGGACATGCTCCGCGCAAGATCACCAACGGATTTCTTGTGTGTCCACTCCTCTAAGATCTCACCGATTCCAAGCAGGAACATGATGGAACCTGCCGTCTGGAAATCTCCACGGAATACGGATACACCGATTGCCGTGCCATCCAGAACCGGAACTTCGATCTTACGTTTTGCTAATGTTTTCAATCCGTTCGTGATGTATTTCACCGAACGGATGGCTGTCAGGGTGTTCGCAATCGGCACCGGCAGCAATGCCCGGTTGATACACCGCAGCAAAACCTTATCTACCAGTTTTTCTTTGTACTCTTCATTCACCTGTCTTCCAGAATTTTCCAGATAGGATTCCGGCACATCTGCCGTCTCATAATGGAACCGCCGGAGCGCTGTTATCATCACTTCCCGGCTTCCCTCATAACAGACAACCGCATCGCAGGTCGAATGATTTACCTTCGCAGAACTGACATGTTTCATGCTGTCAAGATAATACTGAAGGATATCGGCTTCCCGGTACGACATGTTCTTCTGTGCAACATGAAAACGAATTCTGCCTCGTATCTCATGTTTAATCACAAATTTCATTTTCTGTCGCCTGCTCCTCTGCTTCTGCTTCGTCCTCAACTACCTGTGCCTCTGCTTCGATCTCGCGGTCTGCGTTGATCTGCTTTGCCTCTGCATAGATATCGCTTGCATTCTCCTGTACATTGGTCACGGTCTTCATGATGCAGTCCTTTGCACGAAGGACAGCGGCTGTACCATGTGAGTAAACCTTCTTTGCATCACGGCTTGTCAAAAGCTTGATTCCAGCTGTTCCGAACAATACACCTGCTGCAAAAATCCCTGTTTTCTTTCCATCGATCTTCTTAAAAAAATTTGACATAATATTTACCTCCTGTTAGTTTAATCTAACTACGTATATTATCACAAATTTTCTAAAAAATAAATATTTTTTTACCAATCTCTTCCAAGTTTACTGCAAGCCGATATTACACTGTCTATTCCTAATATAATCAGGTATGTACCTATCAAAAATCCGACTGAGAACAAAGCAATCTGCGGCCAGAATATCATCAGCACACCTACTACCAGACCGATCACATTGATGACCAGTGAGACATAGAAATACCTTCCTCTGTACAAACTCCGGATAAATCCAAGATGACACAGCTTCGATACGCTGTGTGCAATAAACCATAGCGGAAGCAGCAATGTTACAACCAGTTCGCCTATGTGCGGATATGCCATCAGCGCCAGACCGGTGATCACGCTGATCACCCCGGCAGCCAGAGACACGCACGGTGCAAACCCAATGTAACGTTCCGACTTGGCATAGAAGATAATATCGGTAATTCCGGTCACGATTGCCATCACACCATAGAAGATCGTAATCCAACGCAGAATCCCCCCCGGCGATGCAATCGCCAAAGCGCCAAGGATTATAAGAAGAATACCCTCGATCAGTTCCAGCCATCCATAGCCTGTGTGTCTTTTCATAGAGCGGCTCCCCCTTCCTTATTCAGAATCTCCATAAATTCATCACCGGTGATTGTCTCTTTCTCATAGAGGTGCATTGCCAGAATATCCAGCAGACGCTTGTTATCGACAAGCAGCTTCTTCGCTTTCTCATGCTGTGCGCGCACAAGCTCGACCACCTTATGGTCAATCTCTTTCTGTGTATCTGCAGAACAGCAAAGAGAGGTATCCCCACCCAGATACTGGTTTTCTACCGTCTCCATCGCAACCATATCGAACTCCTCGCTCATACCATAGCGGGTAATCATCGCACGTGCCAGCTTCGTTGCCTGCTCGATATCGTTCGAAGCGCCGGTTGTGATTTCACCACATGCCACTTCCTCTGCGGCACGTCCACCGGTGAGTGTTGCGATCTTGTTCTCGATTTCTTCCTTCGTCATCAGATATTTGTCGGCCTGCTCCACCTGCATTGTGTAACCAAGTGCACCGGATGTACGCGGAATGATCGTAATCTTCTGTACCGGTGCTGAATGGCTCTGCAACGCAGCCACCAATGCATGTCCGACCTCATGATATGCAACCGTCTTTTTCTCCTTATCCGAAAGCACGGCATTCTTCTTCTGATAACCGGCAATTACAACCTCGACACTTTCTTCCAGATCTGCCTCGGTTACAAATGTCCGGTTCGAACGGACAGCACGAAGCGCGCCCTCGTTGATGATATTCGCAAGCTCGGCTCCAGATGCACCGGATGCCATACGTGCAATCGTATGGAAATCTACATCATCGCCAACCTTGATTTTTCTTGCATGTACCTTGAGGATTGCCTCACGGCCTTTCAGGTCAGGCAGTTCCACCGGTACACGCCGGTCAAAACGTCCCGGTCTGGTCAGTGCCGGATCAAGGGATTCCGGACGGTTCGTTGCCGCCAGAATGATAACACCATTATTTCCTTCAAATCCATCCATCTCAGTTAAGAGCTGGTTCAATGTCTGCTCCCGTTCATCGTTGCCGCCGTACTTGCCGCCGTCACGCTTCTTACCGATGGCATCAATCTCATCGATAAATACGATACATGGGGCTTTCTCCTTTGCCTGCTTGAACAAATCACGCACCTTTGATGCGCCCATACCAACAAACATCTCGACGAACTCGGAACCGGAGATTGAGAAGAACGGTACATTTGCCTCACCTGCAACCGCCTTCGCAAGCATTGTCTTACCAGTTCCCGGAGGACCGACTAACAAAAGTCCCTTCGGCATAGATGCACCGACGTCCGTATATTTCTTCGGATTATGCAGATAATCGACAATCTCGGCTAAGTTTTCCTTCGCCTCATCCTCGCCGGCAACATCCGTAAAATGAATTCCTTCGGTGGACTGCACATATACCTTCGCATTGCTCTTTCCACCCATACCGAACATCATGGAATTCTTACCGCCAGCCTGTTCCATCATCTTCCTTGCGAGGAATCTTCCAAGAATCCAGAACAACAACAGTGGAAGAACAACCGACATCAAAAAGCTCATAAATGGAGATGTCCTCGTCTCGATTTCTTTCGAGAACTTCGCACCGCTGTCATAGAGCCGCTGTGTCAAGTCATCGTCCGGCATGAGTCCGGTCTTGTAGATTGCGCTCTCCGCCTTATCCGTAAATGTGATCTGTGTACTGTCGATCTGTACCTGACCGATATCTTTATCCTCGGTCATCTTCATGAATGTTCCGTAATCAACTTCCTTTACCTGCCGCTCTGCCAGCATTGGGGTGATAAATAAATTAAACACCAGCAATACTACCAGCACGATTCCATAATAGAAGATCAACGGACGTTTTGGTGATTTTACTTCTTTCATCTCTGCATACTTCCTTTCTTTGTCTAGATTATTACTCTCCGTACTTCTCCTTCAATACCTTCACGATCATCTCGTAGTTCGGCATCTCTACTCCATATTGTTCTCCAAGACGAAGCGGCTCATACAGCAATCCATCGATTTCCGATGGTTTTCCTGCCCAGATATCGCGCTGCATGGAAGTCGAAGCCTCCGGTACAAGCGCATCTAAGATGTCCAGATTCGTCTTCTCAATATCAACCAAAAATGGGATTCCCATTGCTGTTGCAAGTGCGTCGATTTCCTTCATACACCGGATCAAAAGCATCCGCTCTTCTCCTGCGCGCTGGAATACTTCTGCCGTCGCATCATAATACAGACCGCAGGCTGCCATCGGCGATACATACGCGTATTTCTGAAATGCATCCCGCTCGATCTGGTCAGAAAGTACCGCATCAATGCCTGCTGCCTTTAATTCCTGCTCTAAGAGGAACATCTTCCGGCAAAGCGCCTGTCCCTTCCGTGCGCCAAATACGATACGGAAGATATCGCCTTTTTGTAAGATCACACCCGGCTCCTTGATCTCCGCCGCAATGTAGATACAGCCATCTACAACTGTTGCATCCGGCAGCGCCTGCTGCAGCTTTGCACCGGTTCCGTAGATGTTCAGGATCGGAACGATCAACGTCTCCGCATCACTATGTTCTCTCAAAAATGGAATGATATCCGGAATCGAATATCCTTTGACACACACAAACAGGACATCCGGAATCTCCGCATATCCTGCCTCATCAACTGCCTTTATGTCTGTCACGGTAAATGTCCGGCTTGGTGACTCCACACATATACCATGTTCTCTGATTGCTGCAAGATGCTCGCCACGCGCAATCAATGTTACATCCTGTCCGGCTTCCGCTAAGAATGCACCAATGCTTCCGCCGCATCCACCGGCTCCTATAATTGCATATTTCATATACGATCTGCCACTTTCTATATGCTCAAGTGGTTTCTCCTTCCCTCTTTTTTCTTCTGTCTCTGATCTGTGATACATATTCTATAACAGATTTATGTTTGTTTTGTGAACAAATCCGTTATTGGAAGAATTTTAATGAAAATATCGTTATTTGTCCTGTTTTTTCACCTTCACAATCACAATTGTAAGGTAGCTTGCCGCCTGTGTCAACGCATCTATCCCATGCATCACACGTTCCTCCGGCAGTCCGCAGTTCGAGACGCCATAGACCTCCAAATATTCTCCCTGCTGTCTTCTCCGCACAAGCTCTGTCCGAAGCATGCCGATCAGCTGTTCCAGCTTCTTCCCCGACTTCATATAGATCCGTGTCCCGTCATAGTCCGCGGTATCTTCCACCGCGTAGCTGCCCGGAATAATATGGATCTCCTCGCCCTGATCCGCAAGGGAGATTCCAAGTCTTGCCGCCACCGCACAGAAAGAAGGCACGCCGCTGATCATCGACGCAGGCATCCCCGCCGCAAGCACTCGCCGGTGAATATAATGATAGGTCGAGTACACACTTGGATCACCGATCGTAAGAAATACAAGCGTCTTTCCCTGCCGCATCCGTGCCTGCACCTCGGCAAAGCAGCGATCCTGTGCCGCACGAAGCACATCCGCATCCTTCGTCATCGGAAACTGCATCGGGCAGATCTCCTTTTCTTCGATCTCCGGTACGACCTGCCGCACGATCTTATAAGCATAACATTCTTCTTTCTTCTCATTTGGCAGTAAGATGCAGTCACTCTCCCGGATCGCACGCACCGCTGCCAGCGTCAGAAGCTCCGGATCTCCCGGGCCGACTCCGACGCCAATCAATCTTCCTTCCATCTATCTGTTTCCTCCTGCAACACATACCAGCCAGATTCGCTAACTGATAGCTGTCTGTCATATTTTAATTTTCCAGGTAATTCTCCAGTGCCGTTTTTCCACGATACGTGCTCACATTAAAGGTCCGGATACCCCGTCGGCTCGTACATAGATTACTATGATAGGTAAGCAGGCTCTGCGCCTCATCATCGTTCTCATCGGTCCAGATTCCACGTGCCTGTGCCCACTCCAAAAACTCAAACACCGCAGGCGTCCGATCCGCCGAGCCAGCCTGCAGATCATATTGCATCAGGTCGATCAGCCGGATCTCCATATCGTCCGTATCGACATCCTCCGCCATCCATGTCTGCACATCCGCACGTGCACACGCAAGATTATAACGCGCGATATACGTATCCGGATGTGACAACGCAAACGCGATATACAAACCGCCACATGCAACGATCATATATTTCATCAGTGGGAATGTATTCTTATACAGATAGATGATCGTGCCAGTGAAAAGCACAACCAATACCAGCAGTCCAAACAGCACCAGCACACGCAGATACGTCAGATGATATGCCCGAATGTACATCAACATCCGCACTGCCGAAGAGCCGATCATCACATAGGTACAGCCACACATGATCGTAAGAATCGTCCGAAGCACCCGGCTTTCTGCAAATGCACGGTTGCAAACCAGAACAATTACCAAATTTACAGCCGCAACAAAAAGCAACTGAAAGAATCCCTGTCTCGCATATTCCGAATACGAATACCCGGCTGGCAGCATCTGCTTTCCAAGAAATGGCGACAGGATCTGAATGATTGCGAACACTGCATATAATGCAGTCAGCAGACCACAGAACGTAATACCGATCATCGGCTCCACCATCCGCTTTTCTTCACAGTCGATCTTCGGCGGCTGTATCACCATCTTGCAGAAGATTCCATATACGATGACAAATACCGCAACGAGCATCATCACGAAGCCTGCCAGATTCCCGGATAACTGCAGATTTCCAATACTCCGGTCGACAATGTATTTGAAGATGGCATCAGCCTCGGACAGCACGATCAACATTAAAACCAGAAATGGCAGTGCAATCAGCACACCAACCAGCACATAGATTGCCTTGGATTTTTTCTTTTCCTGAAGCTTCACATACACGTAGCAGTCACTGAACCCGCGGAACAGATACCCAAGCGGCGAGAACACTGCACCGAGCACGGCACGGATGTATTTCCCGACACCCCATTTGTCCGCATCGCAAAAGCAGGTAAAAAACACGGTCATCGAAAGCAGGTAAATTCCTATGTAATTACATGTAATCAGGAATCGGTCTGCAGTCAGGAACGTTGACACGCCAAGCAGCAAAATTCCTATATAGTAGATCATCGTATGCGGATTCGACGTCTTATCCTCGCGGTTATCGTACGCCTTACTCTGCGGTGCGTGCGAACAGACGTAATATAAGAAGCCAATCGTTGCTGCGGCAAATAAAACCGTCATAATACCATATGCATTTTTATACAGGCAGATGGTTGTCACAACCGCGTATATGATTGCCGCAAATCCACCCGTTCCAAACCGGGTTGCCCGTTCCTTCATATCCTGATTATCTACATATGGCATCATCTGTTTTGGCTCTTGTTCCTGTATATTCTGATTGTTCAAATTTTCTTGTTTTTGTTCATTTCCCATATTGAAAACGCTCCTTTCCAGATACGTTCTATCTTATTCGTCGTTATCCTCTTCATCCTCATAGATCAATATATCTCCCGGCTGGCAGTCGAGTGCCTTACAGATCGATTCCAATGTGGAAAACCGCACCGCCTTCGCCTTGTTATTCTTCAAAATCGACAGATTCGCAAGCGTAATATCAACTTCCTTCGCAAGCTCTGTCAGCCCCTTTTTCTTCTGTGCCATCAGCACATCCAGATTCACCTTTATCGCCATATCACCACCGCCTTTTCTTATATAGTAACGCCCCTAAATCGTAAAATCATTTTCTTCCTTGTACTGCACTGCTTTGTCAAACACGATGGCAAGCACGCGGGAGAAAAGACCTGCGATCAAAAATACTACAACAATGATAAATACAGCTGGCGTGAAGTAAAGTGGAATCCTGCAAAGCATCACCGCCATGATTGCGAAGCTGTATATGCCCATCCGGTTCAGGCTCTTCACATTTTCCTTCACGAAGCAGTCATCCGCAAGCACCGTCCGAAACATCTTCCGAAGCTCTCTTAGAATCAGCACTGCGAACACACCTGCCGTCATGAAGATCAGCACCATCCAGATATAATATTCTCCGAAAAACGGATTAATCACGGTTCCATACCATTTGAACGATACCGGCAAAGTCAGCGTCACAACCATTCCAACAAAATACATGATATCCAGCAGGACCTTCGTCGCGCCGGCAATTTTATTTTCTTTCATACCTATATGTCCTCCCACATCTTTTCTAAACTGCGCGTTTTATTTCTTAACCTTTCTACACTTTACACGATTCATTATTGAATGTCAATATATTTTTATTGTTTTTCGATAACTTTTTATTGTTTATCAACCACACGAGGAATTGTGCATAAAAAAAGAGACATTATGATCACTCATAATGTCTCTTCCAATCTTCTGTTATGTATTCCGATTAATGCACATATGCTGCTGCACCCGGTGCTGCCGGCAATGGATTCGGAGCATTCTTATATTTAGGAATAATTACAATCTGGATTGCTTCGAGCCGCTTTGCTAAACCGGATGTACCTGCAATCTCACCATTCTTTGCCCAGCCAAGCCAGCCATAAGTCTGTGCATGTACACGATAGTATACATCATAGTACTGTGCCAGCTGTCCTGTTAACTGAATACGAATTGCCTCCAGACGCTTTGCTTCTCCGCTTGTTCCAGATGGCTGTCCATTATATTTCCAGCCCTGTGACCAGCCATAAGTCTGTACATGTGTTGCATATGCAATGCCACCACTGATATTATTCAACTGTGCATTGTTTACCTTGATCGAGATTGCTTCGAGTCTCTTTCCCTCTCCGCTTGTTCCGGAGATAGAACCATCACTTACCCATTTCTGGTTACCATATGACTGTACATGTGTCATGTAAGAAACTGCACCTGAACCATCGGTTGTCGGGTTCTTACCCATATCTACGAATCCACCACCGATCGTTCCATCAAAGCCCTCGTAATCCGTTGGATAATCTGTCTTTGGCATAATGATGATCTGGATTGCTTCCAGTCTCTTTGCCTGTCCTGCAGTTCCTGCATAAGCACCATTCTTTACCCAGCCAAGCCAGCCATAAGTCTGTGCCTGTACACGATAATAAATATCATACTTGTTCTTGTTTGTACCAGTCAGGCGGATCTGAATTGCCTCCAGACGTTTTGCCTCTCCACTTGTACCAGATGTTTCACCATCTTTTTTCCATGTTTTCTCCCAGCCCTTTGACTGAATATGTGTACGGTACTCAACGCCAACACCATACCCTGGCTCTACAATGATCTGGATTGCTTCCAGACGTTTTCCTGCTCCGACTGTTCCGGATGTTCTTCCGTTCAAAGTCAATGTTCTCTCCCAGCCTTTTGACTGTACATGGGTTCTATACCCAACATTCGGATAACGCCCACCCTCGCTGTTATACCAGTATGCTTCCGATGTAATGCCATTTGTCATTACTAGTCCGACCAGCATCATGAATGCCATCAGGACGGCTGTCACCCTTTTCCAACATTTTTTGCCTCTCATCCCTTTAAATCCTCCTTTTTTATCCTACGTTTCCATGGTTATTAAAACTATATAGCCAGAAACTATATTTAGTATAACACATGATAATAAATTTGCAATAACTTTGTTTTTTTTACATTCTATTTACAAAACAAAAGAAGGAGCACAAGCAATACCTGTGCTCCTTACCGTCAAAAACAACGTTCTTTATTTCACTGTTAAATTTGGATATCCATCTTTAATCATCGCTTTCAACATTGATTTCATATTATCCTTCGACTCGTTGTTTCCATTCTCATATCCATCAATAACCGTATACAGATATCCCTCAAATACCGAATCGTACTGTGTTGCCTTTGATCCATCAACCTTGACTGCTACATTATACCATGTCTGCAATGGATTTGCGCCTCCCAAAATCGGAGTTGCACCCTTTCCATTCGCAATCATCTTCTGAACGACCGCCTTGTTGTTTACAAAATCCAAGGTCTCGTCCTGAATCTTATACATCACATCGGTATCACAGCAAAGTGTCTTTAATACAAGCGCTGCAAGCTCTTTGTTTGGACACTTATCCGTTACAGAAAGATATGTACCACCCCAGCTGTAAGCAGAAGGGCCTGCACAGATATTTCTCTTTCCTGCTGTAGCGGAACCACTTTCCTCATCGTTGATTGTCCAGTATACAAACCAAGGGCATCCGAAATAGCCAAATACATCACCTGTGAAATCACTTACCCAGCCATCGGTCCAAGGATCATTCTTGTTTGTATAACCATTGTCGATCAATTGCATTGCCAGCTCTAAATATTTGTCAACAGCCGGATCAATCGTAACAGTACCATCATTTACCCATGCACTCTTTCGATCTGCCAATGCCGCATTCTGGATTTCCTTTGGTCCGGATACCATCTTATAGCCTGCCTGCTTCATCTTTTCTGCAGTCTGCATAAAGGCATCCCAATCCTTTACATATGTCTGTACCTTTGCCGGATCAGAAGTTCCAAGCACCTTCTGTGCAATATCTGTACGATAGACAAAACATCCCGGTGTTGCCTGCCAGCAAAGTCCTTTTAACTTGCCATTTACGGTTGCATAATCAATGGTGTACTGGAATGCATTGCTATAATCCTTCTTTGTAATACCAATGCTGTCCATGTTCACAAACATGTCCGAAGACATAAAATATTTTGTCACACCCTCATCCATCGCTACAATCGAAGGAACCTTCTGACCGCCCTTCTGATATGCAGCTTCGATTTCTTTCTTGTATTCATCGCTTGTTCCGCCAAGTCCCAGATTTTCATATTTTACTTTGTCTGCATACTGTGGGTATTTGTCCTTAAAATACTGCAACCGGTCTCCCAGCTCTGTGTTCCATGAATATACATAAATGATACTATTATCTACTGGCTCCGGTGTTCCCTGATAAGCCTTGGCATTGGAAGCTGCCGGCAATGCATTTGGAGCATCGCTGCCCTTTTCTACCAGACAGATCTGGATTGCTTCTAATCGTTTTCCAAGTCCTGCTGTACCTGCAGTCTCTCCGTTCTTTGCCCAGCCCATCCAGCCGTATGACTGCGCGTGGACACGATAATATACATCATAATAAGAAGAAATCGTGCCGGTCAACTCAATTCGAATGGCTTCCAGACGTTTTGCCTTTCCGCTTGTTCCAGACATCTGACCATCCTTTTTCCATTCTTTCTCCCAGCCAAATGACTGCACATGTGTCTTATAACGGATACCTCCGGTATAGCCAAGCTTCGATGCATTTAACTTGATATAAATTGCTTCCAGACGCTTCGCCTCTCCGCTTGTTCCGGCAATACTGCCATCGCTTACCCAGCTCTGGTCTCCATATCTCTGCACATGCGTTTTGTATGTTACCACACCATTTGCATCGGATGTATTTGTCTTTGCTGTTCCGACAAATCCACAGCTTTCAGAGCCCTTTAATGACTCTCCGCTTGCATTGTACATGTAGACTGGTGATTCCCATTTCTGAACTATAATAATCTGGATTGCCTCCAGACGCTTCGCCTGTCCGGCTGTACCTGCTGGCTCTCCATTTTTCACCCAGCCCATCCAGCCATAGGTCTGTGCATGTACACGATAATATACATCATATAAATCTGCATTATTACCGGTCAGTCGAATCTGAATTGCCTCCAGACGCTTTGACTGTCCACTTGTGCCGGATAACTGTCCATCATGTTTCCAGCCCTGCCAGCCAATGCTCTGCACGTGCGTACGATATTCAATTCCAATACCATAACCACCGTCTACCTGAATCTGAATGGCTTCCAGACGTTTTGCCTTTCCAAACGTACCGGAAGATTGTCCGTCCTTCTTCCAGCTTTTCTCCCATCCAAATGACTGCACATGTGTCTTGTACATAACACTTGGAACAGTTACTTCGATTTCCCCGTCTTCTGTCCATGCAGTTTCTTTCCTCGCTGCTTCGGAGGTGATTCCATTTGTCAGAACCAATCCAAGCACCATGACGAATGACAACAAAAATGCAGTCAGCCGTTTCCAACATTTCATTGCTCTCATATAAAGCCCCCTTTGTTATTTTTTATTGACAAAGCAAAAAAGTCTGCAATTACGCAGACTTTTCCGATATGTGCAAGGAGTTTATATAATCATTGTCACAAACACGTATTACATTCTCCCCTTTTCTCCGTCTACCTTGCCAATACAGTTCCAATTATAAGAAAAAAATATGCATTTTCAATATGTGACAAAAAATGTGACGGTTTTTGTAATTTTTAGCGATAGCATTTTATATAGTTGTGTTTTAAAATATACATAGCATTAAAGTATAGTGAGGAAAATTATGGATACAATACAGGCTTTGATCAAGCACTACATCGAATCAAACGGATATACGGTATATTCTATCTCTCAGCAAAGCGGCCTCAATCGTACAACACTTCAGAAAATCTTATCCGGGCAAAGAAAAATCACAAAAGAAATCTACGAAAAGCTTCTTCCGTTTTTCGCACTTTCGCCGATTGACAAGGAAGAATTAGAACAGGCTTTTTTGATCAATCAGATTGGACCCGAGCGTTTCCAGACACATATGGAAATCAAGCGTATTTTGGAAATGTCCACATCGACGCTCTACCAGACAGACGATTCCCCTTATGATTTGATTGTATCAAATGTCGATACCTGGTCGAACTGTATGTTGATTCAAGGCACCTATCAGATTGTAAACGCAATCTATTCTGTCGCCCTGAAAAATGTGACAACCGAAGATCATCCATTTATATATACATTTGCTGATATGAGTCACCCATACGCGTCTATCTTCTTCAAACCACTGTATCATCCAACCTTTCAGCCGTTGCATGTGAAGCACTTAATCGAATATCAGAAAACGCAGATGGACGGCGAAAACTATGATAATATACACAACATTCAGATTTTGAAGAATCTGCTGCCATCATTTGCCGCATTTCCTGGCACATTTGAAGTGCACTATTATTACTCTGCGCGAAATCGTTTTAAACAACAGGCAACCGCGTTCCCATATTATGTCATCACGAATACACACATCATCCTGCTGTCCCCAACCTATGAGACAGCCTTGATATTGAGCGACAAAGCAATTCACGAGTATTATCTGCACAACTACGAGCAGCTTCTTGCCCGGTCCAACATCCTGACCTCTGGTGCGCAGACACCACTTGACCTGTTAAATGTATTAAATGGAGTAGATCCGGCATTAAACTATCCAATCTGCCTGAATATCCAGCCCACCATCGAGAAATATCTCACGCCGGAAATGATTGACAAATACATGTTGGAATCCCCTTACAAGGATGTCATCCGCGCCAAATTATTAGAACGGATCGGTCAGCTTACGAAGGAAAGCCATACGATTCTCTTCACGCTGGAAGGCTTAAAATTATTTACCGCGGAAGGAAAAAATGTGAATTTCCCAGATACGCTCGCCTCCCGCTTTGACATCGAAGACCGCATTTATATACTCCGTAAATTTATGGAGGCAAACCAAAATGATGCAGACTATCATTTTCTGCTATTAGATCCTTCCAAAATACATACGTCTCTGAATATTTCCATCTCGTTTACACCACCATCCATGACGTTCCTGATGCTGGTACGAAACGATGGAAATTCCATGATTCTTCCACTGGAAGAGCACACACTTTGCAGCAGTATCATGGACTTCATCCAGACGCTGCCAGAATACGGATATGTATGCAGTGTGGAAGAGACGAACCGCTATCTTCAGGAAGAAATCGAGCAATTAAAAAAGCAGTTATAATCTGCTGTATGAAAAAGAGGGCAACCTGCCCTCTTCTTTATTTACCACAGATCTGCCCGGTCACGGATGGAATCTGCCTCTGTGATCTGACGGATCACTTTGCACGGGTTTCCGACCGCCAGGGAATGTGGCGGAATATCCTTTGTCACAACGCTGCCAGCACCGATCACACAGCCTTCCCCGATCGTCACGCCACCGGTCACAACAACATTACTTGCAAGCCAGCAGTTATCCCCGATCGTGATTGGCTTTGCATACTCATCATCGTATGCCGTACCATCTGCTTTAAACTTGATGTTACGCTCCTGATAACGAAACGGATGCATCGGTGTCACAAGCGATACATTCGGCCCGATGAACACGTTATTTCCAATATGCACCGGGCAGGTATCTAACACCGTGAAATTAAAGTTCGCAAACGTATTTTCTCCAATCGTCGTAAATTCCCCATAATCAAAATAGATCGGTCCCTGCAGATACACACCCTTTGCGCAATCAGGGATCAGGTCACGCATCATCTGCTCGCGAGCTTCCTCCTCGGTGTCTGCAGTCTGGTTATAGGTCTGGCACAGCTTGTGTGCCTTTGTACGGATGGCAAGTAACGTCTCATCCGATGGATCGTAGATCTTACCTGCCAGCATCTTTTCCTGTTCTGTCATGTCTTGCACCTCTTTCTTAGTTCATAGTACATTCCTTATCTTTTCTTAAACGATGTTTTACGAATCCAACCAGATACATATTTCCTATTGCCAAAGCAAACGTACCAAGCCAAAAGCCAAGCACCTTTGTCAACATATCAACATCAGGGAAGAATCTCTCAATTACTCTCAACACTGCTATATGCCATACATATAACGGCATACTAAGCCTGCCCAGGCATGAGAAAAATCGACAGGACATATCCGGCACCATGCTCTGACCGGAAAATATAATCGTCACACTTACCACAAAGCACAACAGATTTCCACGCAGAAACTTAAAATGCGGGTAACAGGTCACAATTGGAAACACATATGTGATTACTTCCAGCACTGACAGCCACACCCTGCATGTTCGATTTAATGAAATCCCTCTTAACCAATCCGCCAACAACGCTATAGTCGCGCCCAGACACAGACCCGCAAATGTTCGTACCAATCGATTTGGAAACTCATGTGCACCATAATCATATGTATGAAGATAATAAAAAAGTGCTACATAAAAACAAATCATGCCAGATAACCGGCGATTCCGCATCATCAACAACAGGCAGAAAAACGGGAATACCAGACACATCGCTGATAAAAACCACATTGTAAACAACAACGATCCCTCCGGTGCAGCCTCAGACAGATATAGCATCTCAAACGGCATATTTTCAAATGACCGTATGAAGTTTCCAAATGCACCTTCTCCTATATAATGCCAATTCATAGCAATATATGTAATCAATATCGCTCCCGTAGTATACGGGAGAAACTGTACAAACTTCTTTCCCGTATACTCAACCGCTATTTTCACAGCTTCAAAGTGTTCCTGTGGTTCCTGTTTCTCGAAATGTCTCATTGTAAAATATCCGGTTATTATATAAAAGAACTCTACAAAAAACCAGCTTAGTTGAAATGGTCGGTCCTGATAGCCAAAATGTGCATTCATGATCAGCACAGCCCCCAGAAAACGCATAAGCTCTATTTTCCCGATTCTCATATTTATCTCCCATCAAAAAAACATTTTAATTTATTATGTATATTAGTATAGAATCCGTCAAAAAACAACCGCCTTTCCGTGCGTTTTTTATTATTCATTTTACATTTTGGCAGTTATACTGTATAGTAGATTTTAGATTTTTCATTTTCTGCATAGTTCGTGCGGAATAATTTTCAAAATATTCAGAGAGAGAGAAATTATATGAGCAAACGTGAATCTTTTACTAACCGTCTCGGTTTCATCCTCGCCTGCATCGGCTCTGCCGTCGGCATGGGCAATATCTGGATGTTCCCGACACGTGTATCCCTCTATGGTGGCGGATCGTATCTGATCCCATACTTTATCTTTGTCGTTTTGATTGCATCGACCGGTGTCATCGGGGAAATGAGCTTCGGACGAGGCACACGATCCGGTCCGATCGATGCCTTTGGTGCCGCCTGTGAATCCCGCGACAGACGTAAGGTCGGCGAAACACTTGGTTTTATCCCGGTGCTTGGTTCTCTTGCGATGGCGATTGGGTATACCGTTGTCATGGGATGGATTCTGAAATACATGATCGGAACATTTACCGGAAGCACACTTGCCCCGAATAGTATCGATTCCTTCGCCGCATCGTTTGGTGGAATGGCTTCTGCCTTCGGCAACAATCTGTGGCAGATCATCGCACTTGTAGTTGCTGTTATAATCCTGATGTTCGGTGTCGGAAATGGTATCGAGAAGGCAAATAAGATCATGATGCCGGTGTTCTTCCTGTTGTTTTTGATCCTTGCAATCTACACCGCATGCCAGCCGGGCGCCATCGACGGCTATAAGTATATCTTCCGCGTCGAGCCTTCTGCTCTGGCAAAGCCGGAGACATGGATCTTCGCTTTGGGGCAGGCATTTTTCTCCCTGTCTGTTGCCGGAAACGGAACGTTAATCTATGGTTCGTATCTGCCGGACAACGAGGATATTCCTGCTTCCGCTGGTCGTGTTGCCTTATTCGATACCATCGCCGCGATGCTTGCAGCACTTGTTATTATCCCGGCGATGGCGACAACCGGTGCACAGCTTGACCAGGGAGGTCCCGGACTGATGTTTATCTTCCTTCCTAGCTTATTTAAGTCTATGCCAGGCGGACACATCGTGGCGATCATCTTCTTCGTGGCAGTCTTCTTCGCAGGACTTTCGTCTCTGCTTAACTTATACGAAGCACCAATCGCAACGGTACAGGAGAAGCTTCATTTAAACCGCAAACTTTCCTGTCTAGTCATCGGTGTGATCGGTGTGATCGTGTCCATCTGTATTCAGGGAATCGTATCCGACTGGATGGATGTTCTGTCCATCTACATCTGCCCGCTTGGTGCAGGTCTCGCCGGTATCATGTTCTTCTGGGTATACGGTAAGAACTATGTCGAAGAGCAGGTCAACCTTGGCCGCGACAAAAAATTTACAGACAAGTATGTACCTGTCTGTAAATATCTGTACTGCCCGATCTGTATCCTTGTGCTGATCCTTGGTATCGCACTGGGTGGGATTGGGTAATGATTCGTAGATTCACTATTCTGCTTCCATCGCAAGCTCGGTCTGTCGTGTGAGTTCTGCATCACTGATAATTGTAATTCGTCCCTCGTCGTACTGCTCCTGTACCCAGTCGTACACACGACGCACCAGGGGCGATTTCTTATCAACCGGTTCAAGCCCCTTCTTCTTGCGGTACTGGTTGATCCAGTAGCCGACACCTGCGATGCCGGATGTGCTGTTGACTGAAACCTTTGGCGGGCGGTCAAGCAGTGTGTCAGTGTCGAAGATATTGTAAATCTCATGATTTTTGAGCATGCCATCGGCATGGATGCCGGCTCTTGTCAGGTTGAAGTTTTCGCCGACAAACGGTGTCATCGGCGGAATCTCATAGCCGGTTTCTTTGCTGATATATTCCGCAATCTCTGTGATCACTTTCGTATTCATCCCATTTAAGTGTCCGCGCAGGGATGCATATTCAAATACCATCGCTTCAAGCGGTACATTTCCGGTACGTTCCCCGATGCCAAGCAGCGAACAGTTGACGGCACTTGCACCATACATCCAGGCAGTTGTCGCATTTACGACGCCCTTATAGAAATCGTTGTGGCCATGCCACTCCAGCATCTCGGATGGCACACCGGAATAATGCTGCAATCCATAGATGATACCGGATACGCTTCGAGGCAGCGATGCGCCCGGATACGGCACGCCAAATCCCATCGTGTCACAGGCGCGGATCTTGATCGGCACGCCGCTTTGCTCGGACATTTCCATCAGACGGTTTGCAAATGGAACGACAAATCCATAGAAATCCGCGCGTGTGATATCCTCGAAATGACACCTTGGGCGAAGTCCTGCTTCGATACAGTCTGACACGATCCCAAGGTATTTGTCTAATGCCTGCTTCCTTGTCAGTCCCATCTTGTGGAAGATATGATAATCCGAACAGCTCACAAGCACGCCCGTCTCCTTGACTCCGATGGATTTTACCATCTCGAAATCTTTCTTATTCGCACGAATCCATGTTGTAATCTCCGGGAACTCATAGCCTAACTCCATACATTTCTCAAGTGCCTTGCGGTCCTTTTCCGAATACACAAAGAACTCGGTCTGGCGGATCATGCCGTTCGGTCCGCCAAGCTCATGCAGGAGCTTATAGATATGCACCATCTGCTCCATCGTGTACGGCGCGCGCGACTGCTGTCCGTCACGAAATGTCGTATCCGTGATGAAGATATCCTCCGGCATATTCTCAGGCACCCGGCGATAGTTAAACGCAATCTTCGGTGTCTCCGTATACGGGAACATCTCTCGGAAAAGCTCCGGGGATTCCACGTCCTGTAACTGATAGCTGTATGGATCCAGTTCCAATTTGTTTGTCTTGTTGCTTAGTCTGATTTCCTGCATATGCCGTCCTCCATCCTTCGGATGTTTCATCCAATTTTGTTGCACTCATTATAAACACATGCTATATTATATGTAAAATGGATAATTTTGATAGTAATAATCGAATTTACGAATAATAGGAGATTTTTATGGATATCGAAGCATTGAATACATTTCTGACACTTGCCAATACGAAGAACTATACGCGCACTGCCGCACAGCTTTTTGTCGCGCAGTCCACCGTGACAAACCGTATTCACGAACTGGAAAAAGAGTTGAATATCGCACTCTTCACGCGCAACAACCGCAGCGTCGAGCTGACAGTGGAAGGGGAACAGTTCAAGGACTATGCCGAAAAGGTCATCACACTGACGAATGCGTCACTCTCCGAAATCAGTTCCTTACACAAATACGCAAACCACCTGCGCATCGGTTGCTCTGATTCGATCTACGAAGGACATCTGGCGCCGATCATCTTAGAGCATCAAAGACAGTTTCCAAACGACGCCCTGAAGATCACGATTGGTCTTTCCAACCTGCTGATGGAGCAATTGCAGAACGATATCTTCGATGTGATCTTCACCTATCTTCCTATGAAAAAATCATCCTATCACTGCGAGGTCTACAAGCAGGATAAGATGATTTTAGTGACTGATTATTATAATACGATGTATGCACGCGGTATCACGAAGCAGGCGTTGATTGCCGAGAATTATCTGATGTGCAATTTCGCCCTGCAGGATGTCGGACAGTTCATCCGAAACTTATTTCCGCGCTATCACCAGTTTTCATTGGAAATTGATGACTGCTCCAAGATCATTCCTTTTTTGCTTGGCTCGGAAAGCTATACGTTCCTGCCTGCGGATACGGCTCGACCATTCTTAGAAGCGGGCAAGCTCCGTGTTATTCCACTGCTGGACTTAGAAACACCGGTCATCAACAGTTACATGATCTGCAAGAACAGTAAGCGGGAACTGTGCCAGTCGATTTTTATGTGATTTCATGTTACCACGCGGCAGCGTGCTTCATTTATTGGAGAGTTTTCCCCTTTCCGCTACTTTCTCCCCAACCTGCTTGCTTCTCAAAAGCTTCCGGTTGGGGAGTTTTGCGCCATTTCACATTTTCTCCCCAACCCGCATTGATTGATTGCAAGCTTTTATGGTAGAATAGATAAACTACAAACTAAATTAGACAGGTATGGTACATTTATGAAAAAAGAACAAACTAGAACATCGTTCAAAAGCCGCTGGGGATTTATTCTTGCATCGGTCGGTTCCGCAGTCGGCATGGCAAATGTCTGGGGATTTCCAAATAAAATGGGAAGCAATGGCGGTGGCGCCTTCCTTCTTATCTATTTATTGTTTATATTTTTGTTTAGCTACGTCGGACTTCCGGCGGAGTTTGCGATTGGACGCTGGTCACACACAGGAACACTCGGGTCCTATGAAAATGCATGGCGTTCGCGAAACGAAAAACTCGCCCCTGCCGGGCGCGCACTTGGCTGGCTGCCACTTGCAGGTTCCCTGTGCATCGCAATCGGCTATTCGATCATCGTTGCTTATGTATTAAAAGCATTTGTTGACTCTGCTTCCGGACTATTGATGCAGGTCAACACTTCCGAATGGTTCGAATCGTTCTCCATGACGGATTTCTCGGTTGTACCATTCCATATAATTGTTATCATTGGTACTTTGCTTACATTGTTGCTTGGTGCCAGCAGCATCGAGAAGAGCAACAAAGTAATGATGCCGCTTTTCTTCCTGATCTTCGTCGTACTTGCTGTGCGCGTGGCTCTGCTGCCCGGTTCTGCAAGCGGATATGAATTTATGTTTATTCCAAGATGGGAAGCCTTGAAAGATCCAACCGTCTGGATCACTGCCATGGGGCAGGCGTTCTTCTCCCTGTCCGTAACCGGAAGTGGTATGATTGCGTATGGATCCTACTTAGACCGGAAAGAAGACGTCATCGCAGTATCGAGACATACCGCAATCTTCGATACAATTGCAGCTTTGGTTGCCGCGCTTGTGATCATCCCGGCATGCTTCTCCTACAATGTCAGTGTGGACGCAGGGCCAAGCCTGCTCTTTATCACATTGCCATCAATCCTGCAGGATATTCCGTTTGGACAGATCTTTGCGATCATCCTGTATGCAGCAATGATCTTCGCCGGTGTAAGTTCCCTGCAGAACATGTTCGAAGCCGTTGCTGAATCCCTTCTGCACCGCTTCCCGAAGCTGCGTCGTACCGTCGCACTCGGCATTATCTGCGTGATCTGCCTTGGTGCCGGAATCGGTATGGAAGCCATCACCCGCTGGGGAATCTGGATGGACCTCGTCTCTATCTACATCATCCCGATCGGCGCAACACTTGGTGCAATTTCCTGGTTCTGGATTATGAAGAAAAATGATTTATTTGCAGCGATCAATGAAGGTGGCAGGAAGCCACGCGGAAAGCTGTGGTATTTCCTTGGGCGATACCTGTACGTGCCAATTTCAATTATTCTGTGCGTGATTGCACTCGCAATGAAAGTGGCGTTTTAGGTGAATCTGGTAGGCACAATTTCTGCATAAACCCTTATTGCATAAAAAACGGATGATTGAACAATGTCAACCATCCGTTTTCTGTTTCCACCAGCTTACGCCATGCCATTTGCGGTTTTATATTTGTAGATCATCTCCGCATGGTTCTGCTCTTCGATCTGGATATCTGCCAGTAGCTTCCGAAGCGCGGTATTCGCAAATGCAAACACATCGGTATTATATTCACCGGACACCAGCTTCTCTGTTCCGATACAATCCGTTGCCAGAAATGCATCATGCTTTTTATCCTCAGAATTATCCAATGTACCATACGTTACCTTCGGCTCATAGTCTTTTCCCTGCGTATCGTTACAATCGCATGCCGGAACAGAACCATCTAACACTTGCTGTAATGTATCGTAATGCTTCTGCTCTTCCTTCTGAATTGTCTCAAACAGGCTTTTCAACTCCGGATCTTTCGCCTGCGCTGCGTATTTTCCATACTTTTCCACACAACTCTGCTCCTGCGTCTGCAAATCCTGAATCAGGGTACGTTCTTTCTCTTTTAATTCCATTGCTTTGACTCCTTTGATTTTGTCATATTTTTATCGCAATGGTATTATTGACAGATATGCTCTGTTTTATGCTTTTCTCTACATCATACTATAAAACAAGCTGAAATCCATAACAATTTTTAGCAAATCCATAATGTTCATAAAAGCCATGTGCCTCCACACGTGGCAGCCCGGAATCCAATATCAATGCTTTACAATCTTTCTCTTTTGATTTTTCTTTTACATAATCCAACAAAAACTTTCCATACCCTTTTCCACGATCTTCTTTGTTCGTGATCAGACTTGCCACATAACAGGTACACCCCGTCATCCAAAAAGTTTCAAAATAGCTTCCATGACACAATCCATGATAATTTCCTGCGTCATCTAATGCAAAAAACACAAAACTATTTGCATCTGCAAGCACTTTCTCATAGACCTTTTTCGTTTCTTCATAGTCATATGTGTTAAATGTCCAAAGCTTCTCAAAATAAGAAAATGCAATATCATAATCTTCCATTGTTGCAGCTTTTATCCGCATAAGCAGTCACACTCCTCTTTTACTGATATTTTCCCTAACTTATATCATCCTCCAAGGATATGCAACAGACATTCTACAGAATCTTTCAAATAAAAATATAAAGGCACTTTCGTTTTTATATTTAACAAAAAGTGCCTTTATTCGTTCTTTTGTAATTAGAAATTGCCGCCGTTCCAGCCCCAGTTTGCAACCGCCTGATATTTCACATAGACATGATCTGGTGCAATTCCAAGCACATCCTCAAATATCTTGCAGATCTCGCCAGTCAGCTTGGAGAACGCGGACGGATTCTCGCTTCCGTACACACTTACCTCCACCATCGCCATCGGCTGATCATTGGAACCCCGGAAATACAACTTATACTCCGGCTCAAAGCCAACCATAAGCCAGCTCTCCGACTTTCCCGGAATCGCTGTGATTGCCTGTCCCAGTCTTGCCTTAATTTCCTGTTCCTGTGCATCCGTTAATGCTACGCTAATTTTTGAATTAATAAATGGCATTTGTTTGTCCTCCTTATTCGTCCTCATCCGGGATTCCCGTATGAAGAAATTCATTCCACTTCTTATTGATTTCTTCCAGTTCCTTCTTCTCCATGATTCGGTTCCGATCATCCAGAATCGCCAGCATCTCATCCGCCACATCCTCCAGTCTTGGATTCGAATACCGATACAAATATCCCATCATCCGCGTCGCCGTAAAATCCGTATTCAGATTCTTCGTCACAATGTCCGCAAACTCCTCTGGATATCCAAGACGCAACATAATGTTATAAAGTTGTATGCTCTGTGGAGATTTTGGTTTCATTGTATGTTATAGTCCTTTCCATTATTTTATAAAATATATCTTATCCTTGGTTTTTCCAGATGAATTTATAAGATTTAATTCTTCAGCCTTTTTTAATAATCTACTGGCAGTTTTGATCTGAACATCTAATAATTCCGCTGCTCTGGCACTATTAATTTCATTGTATTTCACTAAATAGGCAAGAATTCGCTGCATTCTTTCTTGCTCCAATTCAGACATTGTTTTGTTATTTAATTCAATCACTAATTTAGTCATTGATTCGGACATTGATTCGGACATTGATTCGGACATTGATTCGGACATTTCAAATCCGTCCCTAATACGAATAATCGTATTCAAATATGTCCTGTCATCATCCATATCAAATTCCGGTGCCGGTGAACCATTTTTCTTAAGTTCCCGTAATATTTTCGGAATACCTGTACCTTTTTTCTCAGATAAATCTATTTCTTTGAATAATTCTCCAATTCTTCGATTACGATATTTTCTGCCTCTAATTTTTCCCTCTTTAAAATAATCAAAATTAATCCATTTGGCAAGTCCTGGATAGTTTAAAATCTCAATACTATCCACATAAATACGGATTTCGACTGGTTCAGCCTCACGATATGACTTATGAAATACTGCATTTACCAAAGCTTCCTCTAATGCATTATATGGATAATTATAAAATCTTACGGCTTCTGCTTGCCCTTGTATCTTTTCAACTTTTTGCTCAATGACTGTATTCTTGATATAATCCAATGCATCCATAACCTGCTTCCAGATCGGTCCTGTAAACGTTTTTTCAATAAAATCATCGGAAGCTTCAGCATCTTTGGTATTGAATCTTATCAATTCGATGTAAGCTCCTGGAATCAGTTTTTCCGGATGTTCTGTAAACATCAAAACACCAATATTTCTAATATCTAATTCTGTGTCCGTTTCATCTGCTACTTCCTGTGCAATGAGCAAATCTTCTAAAGTGCAATTATTCAGTTCATTTATCAAACTGCTATTGCTCTTCCTGATAAAATCTTCAATATACCCTCTTCTAATATCATCAATCCTAGCTTTTCGGTTTATTCTATCATCAAAAGGGACGGAATTAAATTTATCATATAATTCTGATATCTCATCCTGCTTTGCATCCGTTGTGAGTGATGCTGGGCGTATCCAGTATTTCAAACTTTTATCAATTTTCCCGCCTTTAACACTATACACCGATTGTGGTGCCTGATATGGTCCACTATCACCTGCCGGACACCATAAGTATATAAGATATGTTTCAGAGTTCTTATAATTAACAATCTCCATTCTTGGAATGTATCTTGGCACAATCATATTGCAGTACTGAAATATCTCCTGCTGAATTGAATCTAATTCTTCCTTTTGCACACCTGCAAGCGGAAATACCGGCATTCCATTTTCCTCTTTTACCCCTATTACTATATATCCACCATTTGAATTATCATAATCGTTCGCAAAAGCACAAATAGAATGAATAATATCATTCGGATTCCAACCAGTTTTATATTCAACTCGATCGTGTTCCACAACGCGACCTTCTAATAGTGTTTCTATTTTCAATGGTATCATCAATGTCTCCTCCTTCCCTCAAGTTCATATATCAATTAGTTTAATTATAACATATGGACGCAGAAGAACCAACAATCAACTAATTTAACAAAGCGGCGTCATACCGCCTATTATTGGATATATCACATCTATAAACTGCTCATATGTTTTTTCCCTTTTTATTTCTGGATGCCTTTCTTCAAAGGTTTCTTAATTCTCAAAACTCTTTCTCCTTCTTTTACTATATATTCATCAAGCAGTTTCTTTAATGCTACAAGGTTCATTTTCCATAATCCTCCACCTCCTTTTCCCCTTATTATCTGACTAATTTCACTTTTATTCAACAAAATCTGTTTGACAAACTTCGCATTTTTGACGTTGAAAATTCTAATTTTTATAAGACGGAAGAATCCCCCGTTAGCAAAACTACAAAAAATAGGTATAATGTTTTCAATTTATAGAAAGGAAAAATGCTTATGACAAAAAAAGAACTTTTACAATCTAAAAAAGTGACTCTAGGATTATCTAATTCTATGATCACAGACCTAATCGGCTTTTCAGATCGAACCCGAAGAGATTACATGAAGTGTAAGATAATTAATGGAAAATACACCCCTAAACTTCTTGAATTACTTCAAATATCTCTTCATGATTGGAATAATGCAAACGATACAGAAAGTGAGGAATAATATGGGAAAACACAACATTGGTAGATATGAAAAACTTATGATTTTTTTTAATAAAGAAATGAAAGATAATATTCCTTATTCTGCAGATGATCTTCTTTCTTTATGTAAATCAATTGATAGCCAGGCGGACAAAACTACTATTTATAACGTCACATACAAAATGAAAGTAGCTAATTATATCCGTTCCACAGAAGATAAAAAATATATAAAAATTCCAATTGCTGAGAAAGAAACCGTTTCACTAAATGATAAAGTTAATGACGCAATCGCTTGCATACAAAAAGCTCTTTCTTCTTATCAATCTTTTAATTGGCTTAATTGTTCCGAAAGCGAACTTCTGTCTACGCGACAAACTTTTAAAGCGTTAAAAAAACTTTCTTTGAATATCTCAGATCTATTTTAAAGAAGGGAACTGAAAGTCGAAAGCCTTTCAGTTCCCTTTCTCTTACATATGCACTTCTATATCAACTTTTCCTTCCACTCTGTTTCCTTAAAGCCAACAAGCACCTTATCTTCATCCACAACCAAAGGACGTTTCACCAGCATACCATTCGTCGCAAGGAGCTTAATCTGTTCTTCCTCACTCATTTCTGAAAGCTTGTCCTTTAACTTCATTTCCTTATAGAGCCTACCGCTCGTGTTAAAGAACTTTTTAAGCGGAAGTCCGCTTCTTTTATACCACATCTTTAACTCTTCCGCCGACGGATTCGCTTCTACGATATGGCGCTCGGTATACACGATCTTATTTTCATCCAACCACTTCTTTGCCTTCTGACAAATAGAACATTTAGGGTAACATATAAATTCCATTGTGCATCTCCTTTTCTATGTACATATCCATAACTTCTCAGTCCATAACATCTTTTCACACTTCATTCTATCAACTTTATACTATCGCACAAACCGCAGCTTGCCCTTACTTTCCCATGTAACCTCACTTACCTGATATGGTGTCTCGCCATCCATATGTATCCACTGCGGCGTCTCCGTCACCAATCGCATCTTCTTACATCTGTGGTTTGTAATGTCCTTAAACAGCAAATGCTTCTTAAAGTAAACAAGCACAACTGCAAAAAGCAGCTTCAACCTTGACATGCCTTTCACTAGGCAGACATCCAATCTTCCATCTGTCGGATCTGCGTTTGGGCAAAATGGGATTCCACCACCTTCATACATATGATTCATCCCAACGACGAAGAACAGCTCCGGAAGCTTCATCACCGGCGCATCGTCCAGGTATAATTTTGCGCGTACCGTTTTCTTTGCAAATATCTGCTTAACGCCGATCATCACATACACCAATTTACCAAGATGAATCTTATTTAACACCGTTTTCAGTCGGCTCCGGCTGACCTCTTCGCAGATATTTGCATCATAGCCAACCCCAGAACTAATTAAAAATCGTTTTGCACTGCTTCCCTGATGATTCGTTGTCACTTCTCCATAATCAAGCGCAATTTCCTCCGGATTTTCAAGCAGATGCGTAATTGCACGTTCCACATTCTTTTCCAAATGCATATTTCTAGCGAAATCATTTCCGGATCCTGTCTGAATACACGATAACGTCGTATGATCAAATTCCTGAATCCCATTTAGGACTTCATTTAATGTTCCGTCGCCGCCAATCACTAAAATATTGATATCTTCCTCATTTTCCCGAACCACTTCCTTGCTTTGATCCATAACAGCCGTTTCATTTAAAGCCATGTTCCTTCCTGCTGTAAGTTTCCCTGCAACCATCGTTGCTTCTCCCGGCTTCCGCAGTACATACACCTTATACGCCACGTTTTTTCGGTCTAATATGTCTTTTATCTCCCTCCATGCATCCATTCCTTTTCCAGAAGATGAGGTCGGATTTACGATTATATGGTACATTCTTGTTATCCTTTCCACACGCCGCTATCTCTCGATAGCAGGCGTATCTTCATACAGCTGATACTGCAGCTTCGTGCGTGCTCCACGGTAGTCGTTTTGCACAACCAATGTGTAACGGGCTCCCAGGAAGGCAACATAGTTCCTGCCGTCCCTCGCAAAGAACGATACCAGCACCCGCTCCTGCCAGATCTCCTCTGGCAGCTGCTTCTGCAAAACCCGCTCCACAAAACGGATTGCAATATCCTCAAAGCTGTATTGGTGCTCCCGCTTATTCTCCACATAGTAGAGATACAGCTTCTGGACATAACACTCGGACACAGCTTCCATCTGCTTGAAGTAGCTGCCGAGCATCATATAAACTGCATAATTAAATGCATTCTGGTTATTTGTTGCCTTATCGATTGTAGTTGTTGTATTCATCATACATACCTCCTTGAATAAAAACAATAGATTTTTTGATAAAAATAGGCAGACTTGTAGAACTGTCTATCTTCGTCTACAATCTGCCTTCTTCGTTCTATTTAGTTTCATTCAAGAAAATACTCTGATTTTCCGAAGCTATTGTTAGTATAACGCATTCCGTTTAGATATACAAGACTTATTTCACCATTACAGTTAAACTCATAGTTCAATTACCTATACCTAATAGGTTTTATTTGCGCCAACCAACGTCATGATACCATTTATTACCAACAGCACACCCGTTGCAATAAATACCCACGCAATCGTTCCGCTCTGGTTGAAGAGCAGGCACGCACCCGCAGCCACCATCAGCCCCGGTCTGAAATATTCCTGAAACCGCTCTCCGGCTGTCAGGTTAACCGGCATGGTCTTCTTGATCGAAGAGATCTGCAGAAGCCCCATTATAATGATTCCTGCTGCCAGAATATAGAATGCAAGACTTGCAAATACCCAGCCAAATACCAAAATACAGATTCCGGCAACTGACTTCACAATTCCATAATTTACGAGTCCTGCCACAAAATCCATAATGGCTCCAACAATTACAAATACTGCCAGAAGCGTAATGGCTGCGGTAATAATTTTTCCTTTCATAACAATTAGCAAAATTCCAAGCAATATGGATCCCAAAGCTGACGCTACGTTTTCTTTCTGGTTCATATGTTGTTCCTCCTTATCAATTATCTCCTATAATAACTCATCCAACAGCTTACTTCATATCTGCCTCAAATGCAACGGACAATTATGAATCTCTGTATGATATAAGCCATTCAACCAGATCTTCATACCCGATTGCCCGGCTGTAATAAGCGCCCTGGAATACATCACACCCCAATGCTTTCAGCTTCTCTAACTGTTCTTTTGACTCCACCCATTCTGCAATCGTTGTAAAATGAATCGACTCCCCAAGCTTGGTGATCGAACCGATAATTTCCGCATTGGTTTCGTTTTCAAGCACATTCCGCGTCAAAGATCCATCCAGTTTCACGACTGCAAAAAAACCCGTCTGCAAGTAGAGCAGGGAGGTATGCCCCATCCCAAAATCATCAATCAAAAACCGGTGTCCGTGTGCTTTCAATTCTTCTATTTTATGTACCACATCCTCTGTCGAAGATATCGCGTCCTGCTCAGTGATTTCAAGACACAACTGGCTACAGGAAATTCCATGTGTCTTCACGCTGTTTTCCACCGCTTCCACCAATCCATCCCACTGCAGTGACGCATTGGTCAGATTGACAGAGATATCAAAGCTTTCGTCTACATAATCAGTCAGTCTGGCTCTCGCCGCTGCCGCTTCATCTAAGATTGCTGCATCAAGCGCATGCATAATTCCAAGTTCTTTTGCAAGCTGAATGATAAGTGGTGGGTAAATATTTCCAAACACGGGATGATTCCACCGAATCAAAGCCTCCGCACCAGAACAATGCCCATTCTTGTCCACCTGTGGCTGATACATCAGAAACAGACTGTGATTTTCAATTGCCTCCTTCAATTCGCCGGCCAGTAGCCGTGCCGTATTTCCACATACATCTTCCCGTTTTGTAAATGCGAACAGAACTCCACTTTCTTCCTGCTTTTTGTATTCTTCTACCAATTGGTTCACATTCTGTATCATCTGCTGCCGGCGCTGCATTTCAAACATCCGGATAAACGGACGATATACAAACACGCCGATCACAATACATATAAGCTGAAGCACTACTCCTTTCCACGAACCAGTTGCCTGATATCCACTCAGAAGAACTGGCGTTGTCCACTCCACCGATGCTACCACATGTGGAACAATGTCAAAATACATTGCCGCATATGCAATCAGGAAATTCAGGATCGGAACTACCAAAAATGGTACAATAAAGATCGGATTCAAAATGACCGGAACTCCAAACAACGCAATCTCACTGATATTAAACAAAACTGCTGGTGCCGCCATACCCGCAACATTCCGCAGACTCTTCGTCTTCGCAAACAGCAAAACCGCGATTACAAGGCAGATCATCACGCCGGTTCCCCCCATGATTACGAACACATCCTGAAAAGACTTGCTGAATATACCAACAGATACATCTGAAAAATTCTGTTTGATCACAACATCCAATACATTGTTTCCATGCACCCCCAAAAACCAAAATATATGTGTCTCGACAATGATTAAGATTCCAGACCAGAAATTATTATCAATCGAACCAAACAGACGATTTACTCCAAGCTCAAACAATTCCTGTACTCCATTTACCCCGCTCGTCACATATAGTACCTGATGAAACAAGTTAAACACGAATAATATCCCCAAAGTACAGCCAATTCCATTGATTGCATGCATATAACCACTGTCAGTATCTATTTCCTTGTTTCTCACTGACATAAAATTTATATCCTTTAATTTGAAATACAAAAATCCTGCACCAAGGGATACAAACAGTGCAGTGAATGTATTCATATTGCTAAATGCCTTTATCGAAAAACTCCCATATTGGATTCCTGCACATCCGGCAAAACTGGCAAGCGTAACAGCCGCCAGTACAATCGCATCCCCCGTCTCCACAAATCCACTTTTCTTTCTGGATTTGATCAGCGCATAGCTGACACTCGTCGTCACTGCAAGCAAAACCGCAAAAAAATCATTTACACCATGATATATAAATTGCAGCATATCCATAACATGACCTGACCAGATATGTGCAATAAAATCCTGATAGCCTGCTATCGGCAGACTCATGATCATCAATGCGCCATAGCCAACAACAAGCAGGGGAATAAGCATAATCATCCCCTGGCGGATCGCACCAAAGGCACAGCTTTTTTCTATCTTATTCGTTGCTTTTAATACTCTGTTTTCCATTTTTTTCATTCGTATATTTCCTCAATTCATAATATTCTATTATAACATGGATACAGCAAAAGTTCAACCACATCTGTACTTTCCTATTTACCAATTCTTTCACATTCACCCCAGAAGAAAATACATTTTCTGTAATTACATTTATAACAATACTATGCTATAATAAAGTTTACGACAGATGTATTTACAGACACCTTATAAAAACGAATGAAACTGATGAGCAACAGATTGCCACGGATATATATTCCACGAAGGAAAAAAATTATGAATTACGACGAATCTGTTTTTAAGGAAAAGGCGAACCGGAGAGCCAGACGGATCTGGATCATCTTCGCCGCATTGCTTTCTGCAAACTATGGTGCCGATGTGGCGAACCATCTACGTGGCACTACCTATTATATTATCTTTTTAGCGCTCTGCTGGTTGCCAGTCATCACCGGGGAGATTCTGCTTCGTGTGAAAGGCTTCGATACCGACCAATACAAATTCAACCTCGTGATCGGCTATGGCATTTTCTATACATTTGTATTATGCACGACAGAATCACCGATTGCATTCACGTATATCCTGCCCGTGACCAGTCTTCTGGTCCTCTATAAGAGTATCCGATTCATGGTAAGCTGCGGAATCGCAAACTCTCTGATTATCGTCGGAGGTGCTGCCTATCGTATCTCACAGGGATTCAACTCCGCCTCCGATATGAAGAATTATCAGCTCGAGCTCGCCTGTATCATACTCTGCTATATCTGCTATGTCATGTCCATCAAGCACCTGATTGAGTCTGACGGTGCCATGACAGACAGCATCAAGGCAGACCTTCATCGTGTTGTCACGACTGTGGAACAGGTAAAGCAGGCATGTAACACGATCACAAACGGCATTACCGTTGTCCGTGAGCTTGCATCCGAGAACACACACGGTGCCACGATTGTTGTAGACAGCCTGAACCGGCTCAGCGATCATAACTCTGACTTGCAGAGCAGTACAACCTCGTCAAACGAAATGACATCCGACATACACGCACAGGTCAACCATGTGGCAGAGATGATTGAGCAAATGGTCTCACTTACGAGCACTTCGGTGCAGCACGCGAAGGTAAGCTCCGAGGATCTGGCAGATCTTGTAACTACGACGAACACGATGGCTTCGCTCTCCGGGGAGATTGAGCAGACATTGCAGAATTTCAAGTCTGAATTCGCCATGGTGAAGAACGAAACCGGTGTCATTGAGAATATCACATCCCAGACGAATCTTCTTGCATTAAATGCATCGATTGAAGCTGCCCGCGTCGGCGAATCCGGAAAGGGATTTGCAGTCGTAGCCGAGCAGATCCGTACATTAAGCGAGGAGACCAAGTCCTCTTCCAATCAGATTCGGCAGGCTCTCGAGCATCTCGAAGAGACTTCTGAGCGGATGACCGCTTCGATGGAAGAAACCCTGAAGCTGATCCAGCTCACGTTGACGAAGGTCACGCAGACCGGTAAGAGTATGACGGAAATCGCTTCCGATACGAATAAGATCGGTGAGAATATTCAGGTCATCGACCACGCCATGAAGGAAGTCGAGGCTTCCAACATCCATCTTGTGGACAATCTGAATCAGGTAACGGATATCGTGGGCGACATGACAACCTGCATCAGCGACTCCAACGAGATCAACAACCGCATGCTCAGCAAATACGATGAATCAGCCAACAGCATCAACTCCATTGAGACCGTCATCGAATCCCTCATGTGCGAGCTTGGAATCGGTGGTTTCATGGGAACCGAAGATGTACAGCCTGGCATGAAACTGAGTGTGGCACTGAAGGACGGAAAGAACTATTACGGCGAGGTACTGACACGTGAGAATAATACGTTATCAATCACCCTTGCAAATGCACCGAAGCTTACGGAGGTGACAGAATGTAAGCTGCAAGTAACTGTCGGCAACGTGCTTTACTGCTGGGATCCGGCTAAGATTGTCCATACCGCGCAAGAAGCGGCTTCCCACTTCACGATTCAGATTGAATCCCGTCCGAAGATTAACAACCGCCGGAAATACCCTCGTCTGGATATCTCCAATGCCTGCACGATCACTCTGGCAGATGGCACAACAACCATGGAAGGCAAGCTCGATAACTTAAGTGCAAACGGCTTTGCATTCCTGACACATGACCGGTATTTCGCAACACACAAAGACGTAGATATCCGCGTGAAGATTCATAACTTCGATCTGCCAAAGCACGACGTATTGGAAGGACGTGTTATCCGCTGCTCTGATAACGAGGGGCTTTACATCGTCGGCTGCCAGATGCCGGGAGATGATTTCTTTATTCGGGATTATGTGAAGGGGAAGATGTAGAGAAAGTCCCAGTTAATTGAAGAATTCCTAATGCTCCACAAAGTAATTACTAAATTCTTTGAGCAATGAATCAAGAAAAGAGATTTTCAAGATTATTGAGGTGAAATACAAATCACATAACGACTCTGAACGAATGAACACGCTAAAAAAATTAAACGAACTTCAAAATACAGAATGGAGTATGCAAAATGTCTAAAATAATAACCATCCTTATAGAACTAATGAGTGCAACATTAGAATGGTTACATACCAATCTCGATGGAATAATAGTTAGCATAGTCGCTGCTGTTATTTTATCATTAATTCATTATATAAAAAATAAACCAAAAGAAATAAACGAACTCCTAAAATGCAAAAACTTTAATGATATAAATTGGATAGATGATTTGGATAAATCTCTAGAAATTAAGAATACAATGAAAAGACATTTTCCTGAGTATACCGATTATCTTTTAATTCAATATGGTTCTTCTGTTGAATCAAACAATAGATTACCTCAAGATTATGACTTCATAGTATTGATGTTAGGAATTCCCAAAAATGGGAAAAGATATCTGCACAATAAGGGAACTACTAGTTCCGATGATGTATCCTCAAAAGAAAACATTAATCAAGTAGATATTGTATATAGAGATTATTTATCTTTTCTATATGCCGCAAGTGCTGGAATGCCTTACGAAAATAGTGTCATTATAACCGGTAAGCTTTTAAAAGGGCATATAGGCTATTTTCAGTGGTTAAAAAACATTACCAAAAATCAGTTATATGATAGAGATTTTTTGATAAGAAGATTTGAAGATAAAATTTCCATTGAAAAACAAGAATTTCAGAAATGCCTTTCTGAAAGCCAAAAATTTGGGCATGAAAAATATTACGTTATTAGAGCTGGATATTATTATATAACATCTTTATTGCAACTAAACCATATTAAAAAATTTGATAAAGTTATTTTTCAAAATGATGTAGTTGCTTTATCAAAGGTTAGAATGTTTTACGACGATTTCAAAAATGATAACATCAAAAATAACTATATTCATTTAGTTGAATGCTTAAAAAGGAATAATTCGGTGGACGACATTTCCATCGAGGATATCAAAGATATATTACATGAATTAGAAAATATGGAGAATTAAAATGTTTAAAAAACTCAAAAAATTATTTAAAATAGAATCAAAACCTAATCCTGGTATTTTTTCAGAAAGTCCATTAAAAACTAGCTTTTATGAAGAACTGCAAAAAAATGGCTGGTGCGATATTATAGATGATAAACCAGATAACTTAATTGAACTTATTCAGATTAAAATTAAAAAAAGACGTGTGTAATTATTAAGTCATATTAACAAGGAGATTATTTATGGAAAAAAATAAATTCATTGTAAATTTTTTATTAAAAGAAGTCATCTTAAAATACTTATTTTGTTACATTCTTTCTGTTATTACATTATCTGTACCCTTAATTTTTAAAATTAACGATCCCTGGAACAGCTGGCTTATAAGCTTCTCAGCATCTATCTTTTCATTACCTGTTATATTTGTAATATATAATCTGTATGTCTCGGCATTAGAAAAACATACACAAGAAAAAATCTCTCAGAAAATAAATAATAATGTGATTAAAGTTTTTGCTCAATTTACATATTTTACAGAATATTTCTACTATAAACTCGAAAATGAAAAAAATGGCGATGAAGAATCTTTAAATAACATTTTAAAGTATTCAGAAAAAGAACTTTTCAAGCTGATTTCTGATAATACTCATTCTGGAATTATCCTTTTCAGCGAATTCGACTCATTTGATACATATATTGACGATATCATTAATGAACCTGTTGTATGTAAATATGCTAATCAAGAGGATCTCTCTATTCTCATTGATTTCATTAATTCGTATAACAATTTTAAAGATATATTCAGTTTTATCGTATCTGATGATTATATAGTATGTGGAAAATACGAAAATATTGACATTCGAGAAAGCACTTACGCTAAAAATAGCCAAGGTAGATTATTCTATGATGCTATGTGGCTATTAGAAGATAAAAAAGTACAATCCTTTTATACCGCGATGTATCCTATTTACGAAAAAGAATCTCTATTACTAAAATTTAAACTTTCAGGCACAAAATCGCAAGAAATTGCAGAATCTATAAAAAATGTTTATGATTGTATTAACAAATGGCTTTCTATTCATTCGGATTCAAAAATCTCTATTTCCAATTCCATTGTTACGCAGGGACGTTTATATTTAGACTACGATATAACTTATAATCAATACATGAAAAACAACAATGTGTCCATATATAGTCGTTTTTAATTTCTTGATTTTACAAGCTTAGATTAATGAATGTCTTTAAGAGCACCACCTATCCTGTTTTGTAACCAGGATAGGTATTTTTATTTTAGCTTGTTCTCTTATCGAGAAAAGCAAACAAGGCTACAATCAAGCTACCAAGGGACATCAACAATAATATGATGTCTTAATGGAAATCGAAATGATCTCATAAGTGATCATCATCGGTGTCGTAAAATTTTACTTTCAGATTATCCATTGCTGTACCTCCCATTCATTACTTATCTTCCCAAATAGAACCATTCAATGAAGTTAAATACCGGAAATCCACATAAATACAGGCTTCCAGCATTTAACTTCATTATTCAAACTCACAGAGTCTGGTTTAATTTTGATTGTTTTAATGCTGTTATCTAAACTATTTTTACGCACAATAACCCACATCTTTTCCTTTTCACATATTTTTAGTGCCAATCCAGTACCATTGCGTTTTTCATTATTGTGTGTAGTTCCGATGACTTGCAGGTTTCTTTACTATTCAAAAAATAATTTTTCGACAATTTGCTTGCTCTCCTATTAAATTTATAAGTTCCAGCCAATTTTTCTGCAAGAAAAAGTTATGTGATACACATGGTTAGTACCAGCTTCGTTTACCTTTTTAACATAATTGAAATCAGAAATAAAAGTGTACTTTCTTTTAAATTTTCAACAACACTTACGATCAATTCTTATCTTACAAACTTAGGATATCGCTCATCATATTCCCCTTACCTAATGATCTTTCTTAAAATGATTTGCTTTTTTATTATATATGCATATATATTTTTTCTCTTTTGTACCACAAATATGTAAGCGACATACACCCAAAAAAAGTCAAGACAATAACTGCAATCCATATATACCTACAAGTACAAGTACAAACTACTGTATAAAAAAATAAAGAACTTACGATTGTAAGAGATGGTGCATTATTATTAAATGCTATCAAAAAACTTTCTGCCTTTAAACCCATAAATCGTTTTGTTTTTACTATGATTATCCATAATCCTGATACGGCAAAATACATAGCTAATGAAATCCAGTCATTCGTTTTTGTTTTAACGTCTATACATCTCAATATCATAGTTGCTATTGTAATAAAATAAGCCAATAAACAATACCAGTTCTCTTGTAAGTTCCAAATCCTATTATTCTCTAAATATTCACTTGCAAGTTTATTACATTTATTTTTTACCTTTTTTACGTTTTTCGTTTTAGTATATTTTTTTATTTCTTTCTGTATCCCTTCAGATATATCTCTATTGACAGTATCTGATTCATACGCTAAAATCTTTGTTTTTATCTTGATATCAATTTCTTTTGCTACATCTGTATTTATTTGTGGAAATTCTTTCATTAATCTTATTTGTGTTTGGGGTGTCATACTATCATCCTGCATTATGTATTACTTTCCTCCTTTTATTTAGCTTTTCTACAATTCTACAAATTTACCTATCTACATATTAAGTTGATATTTTATTTTTTAAGAAGAACACATACCACTAATAATCCATTGATTTAATTCAAAACAATTATTATTTTAGTTATCTATGTTTCCTTCACCACGTTCAAATTCGATATGAATTTATTTTATTATATCATAAAGAACTTATATACTCTATTTTTTATAATTACCCGTATTGCAACCTTATTCCAATACAACTTTCTAATCGCAAGCACCCTTAACTCCAACAATCGTAATTCTTATATTTCAATTGACCAAAGAGCAGCCATGCCCTCATCTTACCTCCTGCACTACACCTATTTTCCTCTCCCCTCAGCTCGATTCCGCTTCGCTTCATCTCGCTGTATGTTGTCGCCAAGTACTTCCATTAAGAAATACAACATCCGGCTGATCAGCCGGATGTCTACATACAAGAAAAGGACGAACCGTTTCATGCAAGCATGATGGCTCATCCTTTCTTGTGTGACATCTGCTTCGCAGATGCTGTATTTACTTATATCGTGTTTGGCTCGTTATCACTCAAACTCTTTATGTCCCGGAATCCAATTAACTTATTTTGTTTAAGTTTTATTCGGATATGGGGCTTGTTTTTATATAAATTACAATGATTATTTCGACCTACTGAATGGTTGTTGCCAAACTGTTGCCATGAAATTAGTATAACTTATGATTAAATAGATTGCAACCTAAAACAATGAGTATTTCTTATAATCCGGATCATAAAACCATTTATCCTTCATATTATAAAGAGCATCCCAATTCTGAGACTTTATATCTTCTATCGTTATACAATAAATTGTTCGGTTAAGTTCTGAAAAATAATTAAGCTCATATTTACACCAAATTGAATTTCTGGAATTATGTGAATCCACAAAAATAATCGCATCAGATTGCTCCAATCTCGTTTCTATCACTTTTAGTGTAGCCTTACACACTAATTTTCTTTTCAAATAATCTGCATCATTTATCCAATCACAAAAAACATTTTTAGATTTTCTATTTTCAAATAATATGAGTTCTTGCACATATCTACTATCCATACTACTATGAGAAATAAAAAAATCATATCGTTTAATTTTCTGCTCCTTTGCATTCATTATCCTGTATTCTAATTCATTTGGATTTTGTGGAATATTATATTTCTCATCCGGATATACATTCCTTAAATATTGTTTTCTTTTTTTATTTTTTGTATGTACCTGCATATATTTTTGTCTACGTGCTCTTGGTTGAAAATTAAAACTTTGCAAATGATAAAATGCAATCCAACGTAATTGTTTATTTAATTCCGTATCATTTACTTTAAAGAAGAAATTAATAACTTTGTCATTATAATATTTTTTCAACTCTGCCATAATATACATTTTATCTTTTTGAGAAGTATTTTTTCTTTCATATAGCCCTATAAGCACATCAATATACTCCGGAGTCATTTGTTGGGTTTTAAATTTAGCATTATTTATTTTATTATCAATCCTTTCTATCTTGCTCTTTCTTTGATTCCATAACTCTTCTGAATTTTTCTGTTGTATATCTGTGTCAAAATTTTCGCAATACTGCTTTCTGTAATTTGAACTCATAATCTTTTTATATTGTGAAACAGTTCTAAATAATTGTTCTGGTTTCAACATACAATAACGCCTTTTACCGAATCTTTTATTCAAATATCTATCTTTAATTTCATAGTAATTATACTTATATACCACCGACATCCACTCGTGAGGATAATATTTTTTCACAAGTGAAATTACATCCTCTTCCGTATATTCTTGTGGTAATATCAGTGAAATCTCCCTTAACTGCTTATTCCACATTTCTAAAATATCTCTAATTTCATGATCATATATATGTTTCGTGACTCCAGGCAATTTTATTCCCCCAAAAAGCTTATTCTTTATCTTCTTCCGATAAACGTGTTAAATCTTCTACCTTAGCCATATCTGCTAATAACCTACTATAACAAATAAGTTCTGCTTGAAGTTGTTTTAACTCTGTTCTAAATTGAATACATTCATTTTCATTCAAAAAGTCTCCATTTAATTTCTTTTTATGCCATTTTGCTGTAAAAGGTCTTACTATTTGGTTCAATACTATTACTGCTATTTTCGTAAAATTTTCTGCATTACGTCCTTTATTTTTTAGTATATCCCTTGTAATTGGAAACAACTGATAAACACTATTTAAAGCGGTTTCTTCATCACCAGTTGTATCATCTAACGGCTGAGTTGTAATACGAGTTATCAATTCTACATACATATCCCATGCAGCTGTTTGATCATCCCCTGTTGGACCAAATTCAACTTCAGCAAAACCAGCTTTCAATTTAATACTATTTAATCCCCATTCCCTAAACAAATCTTTAAATGTCATAATAATTGCTCCTTATTTATAATCAAATATGTGAATTACGCTGTCTTAATGGTCTCGACAAATTTGGTGTATGATATCGTTTCAAGTACACTCTTTCTATAGCATCTTCCAATTCTTTTGCTGATTTTGGCATAGAGATAATTTCACTGTTATTTGGATTATCTAATATTCTTTGAGGTATATAATGTTGCTTATTCGGGATAAGTATTCCTAAAATACCATTGCGTTCGTTTCCTGCAGACTTTCTTAAACTAAAATAAATTTCCCAATCAACCCACCATCTTCCCCCTGTTTCTGCACCAATCAAAACAATTGTTACAGAAGATAATCTCAATTGCGGTCTTATATAATTATTCTTGATTGTGTCATCTGACAAATGACTTAAATCTTTGTTTTCCAAAGAACAATCCGAAAACACCATCTTATCATTTCCAAATTTTCTTCTAAACTCATCAACTACATCTTGATCTAATCGATGCGAATAGCTAACAAATACATTTCTCATATGTTTCCTCCTAATATTATAAAGCATAAAATAATAACCGAATATCCCCTGCTACCAGTCTATTCATTTAAAATCAATTCAGCAATCTCATCCGCAATTTCATCAACCGTATTAATAGCAGTATTACGAGCTAACTTATCAGCTAAAGATGGGCTAAATTCTATCACCTCTTTTTTTGTAATATTGTGCCATATTGGCAGTATAATTTGCTCACCAGAAACAGCCTTTGTAATAATCCCATCTAACTCATAATTTGTCCAACCTTTTTTTATAAATGACTTTGAAATAACTACTATTCCGAATTTACTATTAGCCAAACCTTTATCAATTTTTCTACGTAAACTATCTCCGATTTTCATTTCAAACTCATCATACCAAACTTTGATTCCTTTATTTCTCAATGCTGTTGCTAACGGGCGTACTACCTCATCTTTATCTTCAGAAGCATGTGAAATAAAAACATCATATTCTGGTGTTGTATCCACATCAGCATCTATACCAAAGCCTCGATTATGTATTAACGAAGGTACTGTATTTAAAGGTATTTGTTTAATTTCTGGTAATGCTTCTGGTAAAACTCTGACTGAACTTCTCACACTACCACGCATTCCCCGTAAATCAATTGCTACATGCCAATGTCCTGAATGTGTTGTTTGGAGGCGTATAGGAGATTTTTTTGCTAATCCACCAATATAACGATATTGCCTTCCATTTCTATAATTGTTAAAATTTGATGAATCCAATAACTGAACATTTGCTGCATTTCCTTGTAATATAATTTCCACCATTCTTCCTTTATCGAGATTTCCTAGATCATAATGTGTGAAATTCAAGTTTATCGCCCTCCTTCTTATATCCTATAATAGTTGATATAATTTTATGTACTTCCTCCGATTGTATCAGCATCCTCATCTTCTCATTTCCATCCTCAACATCTGGCTTACCACACCTCAGATTATCCGGATGTTCTGACACACAGCAATCCTTATACCAACACTCTCCCATAAGCGCCCCCTTCACGGACCACTTCTCGTTTTGTGTAAATTCACCCACCAATGATTTCATCACTCGTTCTGTAGAGTATCTCTTAAAACCTGCCAAATACTGTAATGTCTTCTCATCATCAATCTTTGACAAGTCGATTCTATGATTCTCAATTGCTGATAAAACCTCTTCACGAATTTTGATTTTATCTGTCTTTCCGGTACCTGTCCATTCCACCAGCTTATCAAAAGCAAGAATCAGGTATTCAAAACAAATCATATCCAGAATGATAATCTTCCCTTCTGCCTTATCTGCTATTGATTTCAACATACGATACTTGTTACGAATATCCTGATTATCAACCACATAATCAAATGCAATATAATACACATTGTCCTCTTTAATGTCTAAATCTGACAACGCATCCAATATGCCCTGATTGCTTTCTTTACTTTCAACTACAAGTGCATCATCAAAGAAAAGTTGGTTAACCAATTTCCAGAAGTGAAATCCTGCGCCGGTATCTTCTGCCCATAAATACTTCATATCACAACTCCTCTTCCAGTGTTATCCTATAATTGTCAAACTTCAACACCTTAAAACTCTTATCAGAAACATTGAGACCATCGCAATTTCGTAGGAAAAGCATATATTGATTCGACGGCTCAAAATTAATGAAACTTCTGACCTCATCATTCATCAAATTATCTGCATTATCGACTACAATAAAACTATCTCTGCACTGTTCAATCGATTCTGAGAAATTATCTGATTTGTAATTAAACAATTTTATAGCTTTGTATTCATTAGTTAATCGTAGATCTTCTAACATTTCATAAAGCACAGTTTTACCGGTACCGCTATCTCCACCAACAAGAGTTATTCTGTCGTCAAATTCTAAATCGTATGAAAATGGATCAGCTTTGAATGTAATATTCTTATAAATCATCTGCTTCTCTCCTTTCATATTCCTTACTCCACCATGCATTATAACCTCTGCCACCGGTCACTATATCAGACTCATTGAATCTGATTTGCACATCATCCGGAATATCAAAAAGCGTTGGTCTGGACATATAAATCTTTATATTATCCATAGTAAAAATTATTTTAAGCACATTCGGACCACATTCTTCTACATTCACCACCTTATCAGGATGCTTTACAATATTAAGTAATGTCTTGCAGCCAGATGACAAATTACGGATTGTACCTAAACCATATTTTGTTTCAATGTGCTTGTCTGGTGTCAGCTTCGCCTCGTCTACTTGCCGAATGAGATTTATTTCATATTGGGACATTTCTTCATTGCTTGTATTCAGGTTGAAATATAAATCATTTTGAAGTATCCAGTCCTTTGAGTCTTTCTTTTCTGTATATATATCAATCATTGAATGTAACTCCTTCCCATTTTGAAATTTCTACCATTTATTATATCATCCAAGTTAATATATTCCAAACCAAATTTAAGCATTTCAGCCTGACATAGCAACAAATATAATTAGGTCTGAGAGCAGTCATCCCCCTCATCTTACCTCCTGCGCTACGCTTGGCGGTAAGCAGAGTGTCATGCCTTCAAATAGTCATAAAATAGAAAAAGCGCCAACAGACAAGCAAGCTTGTCGTTGGCACTTTCCTATTTTATGACTGCTCTCAGTCCATTTCCTACTCAAACTCTTGGGCAGAATGATTTATCTGGCTGTTTCTTGGTACACATTTGTTCATTTCATTCTTCATATTCATCTTATTTTTCACCTTTGTGTACCTCGTCTAGAATTTTTAGAGCCAAAATGGAGCCAGACATTTATTACTAATATGATTATAATATATATCGTGAGATATACATATTTTTTCAATTTATCGAATATAATATTAACGATTGTAATAGTTGACTGTAACCTATTGCAATCACAAAACAGTCATTTCCTCAATATGTGATATATACTCCCAAAAATACTTTAAAGACTTATTGCGTAAAATAGCTTCATTTAAATTGTATTTCTTTAATATTTCAATCATAATATTTATCCTATCTATTTTAGACGGAATCATTTGATTAAATTTCTCTTTTGTAATATAGTCAGTATAATACACATATTTTATCTTCATTGCCTTAGAAGTTATTTCATCCACTCCAGCTATGTACCAACTTTCTATTTCAGCTATACTAACGATAATTTTTTCAACTTCACAATCTGGAAACTGGGCTAATATCGCATTCTTTTTTTCGACTAGCGATTTAAGATCAATATCACAAATGACTATGTAATCGTAATTCGGTATGCTTTTGATTGATTTTATATATCTATTTATATATTCTTTCTTTTCTCGAGCATATTTTATAACTTTTATTTTATCATTACCTAAAACAGATGTTATAAATCGTTCATCATCTGGTCCTTCTACAAATACAAAAAAGCACTCCATTTCATTCTCCCAATAGTCCCTTAACAAACAAATCATCTATCCCTAAATCTGAATCAATAAATTGTTGCACCATAAAGTTATCACTTGGTTTACTTATTTGGGTAAATCCATCTATAGTTCTTTTAGCAAATAAAATATCATTGACGTCTGAATATTTAACTAATTCAGGATTATGTGTCGTTATTATAATTTGTTTTTCCCTTGAAACTTCCTTTGCCATTTCTACTATTTTACTCATTAATTGTGGATGTAAATTTCTTTCTGGTTCCTCAATAATAATAATTCCTGATTCACCCTCAAAGTATAATGCAATTATCAGTGCAAGCATATTAACTGTTCCATCAGATAGAAAATTTGAATAAAAAGTTTTATTGTTATATTTTTCTTTTATCCTATAACTTACTGATTTATCGACATTATTTTGTACATCTATCTGTTCTATAAAAGGCAAGCTGTCACAAAGAAGGTTCAACAATTTTTTCTTTTTCAATTTACTTTTTAAAATCAATTGTAAAATATTAGCAATATTAGATCCATCTTCTTCAAGTCTTCTTTTTGAAGTAATAGAGCTAGATGATTTCATTAATCTAGGATCAAAATCATATATTTTTATAAAATTATTTGCATTAAACATTGGAGGCATCATGAAATCTAACTTATTTAATATTAATTCTTTTCGCTCTTTTCCCTCTTCATTAATAATATCGGAAATAAATTCTGCTCCCATACCATATTTCAGTTCATCTTCATCATACAAAGTTTCATCTTCAATATGAGATTTCACTTTATTACCATTCTTTTCATAAACAATAGTATACTTACCAGTTGTTTTTTCACATTCCTTTTTTTCTTTTTCATTTGCAATACCACAAGTTGTATATTTAATCTCGAGTCTTTCTGCACCTATCTTATATCCCATCCCCCTCTTATAAGGGATAATTTCAAACTCACTAACTATCTCTTCAAGCAACAATCCCTTTCCTTCCTTTTGATTCACAATTCGAATCCATTCTTCATCATGCAAATCAAGAATAAACTTTAAGTACATGGATTCATTTTTCCCAATTGTCGCATTAATAGCATAATTTATTCCCCCAAGCAATGATATTGCATCATCTAATCCATATAAAATTATATTATTTACAAATCTAATAATTGATACTGTATTTGACTTTCCAGAAGCATTAGCTCCTAATAAAATGGTCAAATTTTCTAAATTGATTATCTGTTCTCCAAAACTTTTAAAATTTTTAATATGTATATATTTTATTTTCACAATGTCCTCCTATGTGTTATAAACTATGAAAACATTTTAATTACTACCTATTTACATTTCTAAAAACTAAAATCCACTATTAAATATCTTTTTATTATAACACATTAAGAATTACTTTTCCACAAAAGATGGAAGAATGGTCAATACAACTCGTCTCTTTTCCAGCACATCAATCCATCCCTTCCATTATCTTGCCTCATAAGACCTTTTATATCGTCTAGCCTGCAGTTCCACACGCTCCTGTTCCTTCACCTTACGAATAATCGTATCAATCTGCTCCTCACCGGCATATCTCTTCACACGCTCCAGATCATCAGCCTTTTCCTGCAACAGCTCTGTCCTATCACTCATAGCCTTAATCTTACCCTTGTAAAACTCCACATCATCTGCCAGTCTCTTCTTTTACTTCCTTAGCTGTAATACTTCCTCTTTTAGCCTTACGCATTGGATTGTCAGGTTCTTTATCAAGGTCTTAAGTTTACTCACAAATGGCATTACCACCTTATCCCGAAATGACTTAGCACTTGCAAATGCTCCAGGTTCCGGCAACTGCCATTCCGGTGCTTCATCATACTTCCTTACATCACGCTGCAATAATTGCTCCGACTGTACCATCTGCTCTATATAGTTCTTTAGCTCATTCTGTTGCTTTTCAAGTTGAACATTATTCTGTTGCAAATCATTGTATTTCTGTCTTAATGCCTGATTATCAGATTTCAATGAATCATTTCTTTGCTCCAGAGTGTGATTGTCAGCAGATAACTGATCTGTCTCGGATAAACTAAAAAAGATAACAGGATACGCCTAATGGTGCATACACATTACGCAGATTTACCGCACTCCTAGGTCGTGCGCATTAGGGTATTCCTATAACCCAATCCGGTTCCAACTTCTGCTCCACTGGAGCAGAAGTTACTCCAAACCTATTCTCATATGTTGACTGTATGGACCCGCGACTGTGCAAAAAGGCATAAAGAAAGGCTCCCATACCCGAGTAATCAAAACCCGAATAGAGAGCCTTTTCGCGAGGAACAGCTTAGCACAGCCGTAACCTACAGTAAACATATGAATTTTTAATCTTCATCATCAAAAGAGCTTCCAAATGAACTACTGTTATCAACAATATGCATCTCACCAGATTCCATATCCATTGCCATTCCTCCACCCATATCCTGCATCATATGGCCTTGTGTATCCATCATCATACCACCGCCCATATCCATACAGAAATCTCCGTCCGTATAATCAAATCTGTCCATAATCATCTACCTCCGTTAGTTTAATTGAAAAATCCCATGACCATCACAAGTTCTTTGAACTTGATAGAGGCAATCATCAATCCAAAATGTAATCTTATCCGCAGCCTCATCATTCGTAGCAATATTGGTACATGTTAAATTGCTAATTGCATTTGTTCCACCACAATTTTTTGGAAGAATGTGATGGATATTCCAACCACAATATATTGCTTCTCCATCCTCTTTAATAAAGAAATCTGGATTACCATATCCATCTCTACACATTAAATATCCATGGAAGTCCTCTGCAAATCTTGCATCACCGTAATATCTCTCCCACAGCTTTAACGCATTCTTCTTGTTAATCTTCATATGCTCACCTCCAAACCTGACTCAAAATAAAAAAGCCTGTACACTATGTATGCACAGACTAACCGGTCAGACTTCAGACTTTACACACATAGTTAATAAAGTGCTTTGAATCCAAAACACTCTAATAAAAATATGTGTAAAGCTTCGAAACAATAACTTACGCACCGAAAGTTTATCATTACTTTCTCCGGAAATCAACTAGAATGAATGTCCCCAGATAGTTTCGCAAGGTTTACATTATACACAATACCATTATATCTTTACTCCCGACAGCATATTAGACTTAGTCTATGCATGACTTCTAGTAAGTTCACCATGGACTACTTCATAACATGTACCACCGAAGATAATAATGATCTTTACGCTATCGATTATACTCTGTTTTAAAATATATCGCAATAAAAGAAAAACTATTTATTACTCATTCAGCAATTCATTTTCAATAATATCCAATAATGCACCTGATGTATTAAATACTATTCTTAATTGATTTATTAGCTGCTTTTGCTTATCTGGATTATTCGCATTTTGTTTTAATAACAACAAAGATTTATTTACACTCACACGGGAAGCTTCAACTAAAGCCTCCTTAGCCGCATTTTGACCTTTGTTTTTTCCTTTTAGAATGTTCTCCAAAAAATCTTCTTCTGGTTCTACACGCTCAATCCATTGTAGTTTTCTTGAATTAGTCTGTTTTCCAACATATCTCCGGCATGTTGTAACATATCCATATATTGCTTCATGAATTGCGTTTGTCATAACGTCATATTTAGCAGCAAGCTGACTCTCATTTATACCTTTCATATAGGTTTTCACAACACTTTTTTGAAAGCTTGTTACTCCGGCCTTTGATGCATACTTCATCAATTCTTCTTCGCGAATTATATCTCTTAAATAATGTGCTTTCTTTCTCTCCATACTTTCACTACTCATAATACCGATAAGAGATGTCTCCACTCCATAATAGTAGCCAATGTGATTTCCAACTTATCCGGCTCCGGATAGCCTAAAGCCTCTGTTAGTGACCCCTGCGGATCGTTATCAATTACAAGTACTTTTTTTCCAAGTCTCGAAAGACCAATCCCAATATTTACAACGGAAGTAGTCTTTGCGACCCCACCTTTTTGATTTGCACAAATGATTACTCTGCTCATTTTGATATCCTCCCTGTTATTGCCTTCATCATTTTTGAAAGATTCCAGTATCTCTAGCATCGTCCGAATAGGTGTAAATAGTTCTTCATCTATTTCCGAAGCATCATCGATTCGACTCAGTTCCACTGAAATCTCCTTCAATTCTTTTCTAATACTGATAAGCATCATCGGATTTCCCCTTGCGATTAAATACGGATGTAGTAAGCATTCCAGTATGTAATCTTGCTTAGTACAAAATCCACACATTTTCCAACGCTTATCTATTTCTATGCCCTCTTCCGGTGAACACCGAAATCCAACATTTTTGTTACGCCAACGATTCTTGTCATCTTTATTCTTCGCTGACATCGAAGCCCTCCTTCCATTCTTCGTCCAGAGCTTCTGCCATATCATCCTGTACTGATGGGAAAAGATGCGCGTAACGATATGTGATTTTCTCACTTTCATGACCAAATCTATTTCCGATCGCGAGTACCGAAAATCCCATATTTATTAAAAGTGATACATGGCTGTGGCGGAGATCATGAATACGGATTCGTTTCACGCCACAAGCCTTAACGCCTCTATCCATCTCATGGTGTAGATATGATTTGGAAATCGGAAACAATCTTTCATTTGGCTGTAACCATAGATTCCATGTATGAAATCTTCCATTTCCCTCGCCACCTGTTCTGGCATATAAACCTTGCGAATACTCTTTTTGGTCTTCGGCTTTGTTATTACATCCTTACCTTTTATCTTCTGATACGACTTTGTTATAGAAAGAATGTTTTTCTCAAAATCAAAATCCTCGGCTGTAAGTGCCCTCAATTCTCCCATACGGATTCCGCACCAATATAAAAGTTCAAATGCATAGTATGAATAAGGTTTATTTGCCATGGTTGGTATAAATCTAAGGGATTCTTCCTTCGTCCAAAATAGCATTTCATCTGCTTCTTCCGCGCCAAGTGCTCCTGCACGATGTACTGGATTAGATGGCAGCTCATAAAAACGAACTGCATGATTAAATAAACACGATAACTGTGCCTGCACCGACTTTAAATACGTTGGTGAGTATGGTTTTCCTTCGGAATCTCTGTATTCACGCATCATATTCTGCCACTTGATGATATCTCTGACCGTTACATCCACCATCTTGGTATTGCCAAAGTACGGAATTATCTTGGTACGGATGATATGTTCTTTTGACCACCAGGTATTTTCCTTGAGTTTCGGCCTTACATCTTTTTCATATACTGTAAAGAACTCTGAAAATGTCATATCCATACTTGCAGCTTTGGTTCTAAGAAAACTCTGTTCCCACTCCTGAGCTTTTCTTTTGGTCGCAAAACCACGTTTTAGTTTACGAACATTTTTTCCTGTCCAATCAAAATAATGAAAAGATACATACCATGTTCCCTTCTTCTCATCCTTGTACGCAGGCATTACTCATTTCCTCCTTCCTCTACGTTCATACCGTAGAATCTTTCAATGAAATAATGTCTACTTACTCGACCGGGTATAACCATATATCCCTTCTGCTTCAGTTCTTCATTCAGTTTTCTGACAATCCTGTATGCCTTTGACTCGGATACCGACAAAACCTCTTGAATCTCTGGAACTGTGATAAAGGTGTTCGTTGTATTCATCCTATCGCCTCCTAAAAAATAGTTTCCTTTGTCTTCAACTACTATTTGGGACGAGTCGGAGCTGATTACTAAAAATTCTTGAAAAAACTTTCGAAAATGAAAATAGAGACAGTTTTGAAAATTATTATTGAGTGTTTTGAAGCAGTGTTTTTTGCTTTCAAAAGGTATCAAACAGGTATCAATGAGCATAAAAAATCCCAGAACCATTGATTTTACAATGATTCTGGACTTTCGTGGATTATTCAAACTCTTGGGCGGAGAGATTTATCTGGCTGTTTCTTGGTACACATTTGTGTGTTTTATTCTTCATATTCATCTTATTTTGCATTTTTGTGTACCTCTCCTAAAATTTTTAGAGCCAAAATGGAGCCAAATATACTCTGAAAATATACGTTATAAAATGAACTCACATATCAAAAATACTTAGCTGTGTTTCTTTTAATGACTCAACTTTTCTAATCGTTATTTTGTCATCTTCTTGAACTTGCCCACATAGAAGAGGTGACGAAGGATCATATTGGGCAGCGTTTGTTTCTACACTTTTTGAACTATAATTTGCATAGCAATATGCACATCCATTTTTGCATGTATTATAAGTACCTATTTCAACGCTTTC